>Ga0182005_1000047_pt1 | contig 126754 bp, 97 predicted proteins | sample Sormic07211103_1_FD_123021 | JGI IMG/M metagenome (GOLD analysis project Ga0182005, IMG submission 123021) | Rhizosphere microbial communities from Sorghum bicolor, Mead, Nebraska, USA - 072115-103_1 MetaG | ecosystem: Host-associated > Plants > Roots > Rhizosphere | place: USA: Nebraska... | reverse complement strand
TGACCATAGCAAGTTGGTCCCACCCCTTCCCATCCCGAACAGGACCGTGAAACAACTTTGCGCCGATGATAGTGCTGCAACCAGTGTGAAAGTAGGTTATCGTCAGGCTTGTTATTCGCAGTAGAAAAAAACCCGATCAGCAATGGTGGGGTTTTTTTTCGTCTGGTGCTTTTAGCGTTAGCCCCAAGTGAAGGCTGGGGTCAGACCCCCTTGGGCGACAGCGCAAGCCCCCTGAGTTTGCGGCATCGAGGGTCTGACCCCGGCTGTTCAGCAGACGAAAAAAAGGCAGCGCTGCGCGCTGCCTTTCTGTTTTTGTGTCCCTTTTATTGACCGGCAACCACCGGTACCGCTCCGCTCCTGGCCACCCACTCGATCAGTGCATCGACGGCGGCGCGGCCATTGCCGTTGCCCACCAGGTCGCTATTGATCATGGCGACCACTACGCACTGTTGATTATTCGCATCGGGCACATAGCCGGCGATGGCCACCACATTCTTTAATGTTCCCGTCTTGATGCGCGCCCGCGCGGCGGCCGGGCTGTTCAGCAGGCGCTTGCGCATGGTGCCGTCCAGCGCCACGATGGGCAGGCTGGACTGGAACTCGGGCGCCCATGGGCTTTGCTGCATTGCCTGCAAGACGCCAGCCATTTGTGCCGGCGCAATGCGTCCCGTGCGCGACAAGCCGGAACCGTTGTCGACCAGCATGCCCTGGGTGTCGATATGGTGCCGCTGAAACCATTCCTGAATCACTTGCCGCGCCCGGCTAGCCGTGTCTTCCGGTGCCGCCATGGCGACGGGGCGGCTGCCCAGCCAGCCATCGCTTTGCAGGCTGCCCAGACTCAGGAACAGGGTGCGGGCGAGGGTGTTGTCGGAGGTCTTGTTGATATCGCGCAAGACTTCGGGCAAGGCGCGCGCCACGTGGTCGGCCAGCATGCGCGTACCGACCGGCTCGGCCGTCGGCGGCAAGCCTGTCAACGGCGCTTCGCGCACCGTGCCCGTGATCGTGCCGCCAAGGCGTTTCCAGGTCGCGCGGAACAGCCGGTCCGCATAATCGTTGCGGTCAAGCACATTGATGCTGGTCGCCTTGCTGCAGTTTTGCGGGAAAGTGCCGTGCAGAATCACTTGCAGCTTGCCGCTCGCATCGCGCCGGTATTCTGGCGGACGCCAGCCATCTTCCCATCGCGCGCAACTGCCTTTGATCAGTTTCATGTCGCTGGTAATGCTGACGTTCTCGAGCGGTGGCTGCATCAGGATGCTCAATTGCCGGTCCGTCGAGTTCATATTGATGTCGAGCAAATTGGTGTTCAATAACAAGGCATCGGGGATGACGTTGTAGCGGAACTCGGCCGACTCGTCGAACGGCGGCGCGCCGATGTCGGGCCGGGCCGGCTGGAACAGCTGACGGTCGAGGATCAGATCGCCCTTGATTTTCACGATGCCCTGGTTGCGCAGGGTTTGCAGCATGTGCTCCAGCACGTCCGCGTTGAAATCCGTGTCGGCGCCGCCGCGCAGGATCAGGTCGCCCTTCAGCACGCCATTGATGACGTCGGCGCTGGTGCGCAGCTCCGTGCGGCCGCGGAAGATGGGGCCCAGCTGTTCCAGGCCCACGGCCGTCGTCACCAGCTTCATGGTGGATGCGGGTTGCATGCTGCGCTCGGCCCCATGCGACAGCACGGTGGTGTTGCCGCGCAAGACGATGGCGCCCATGGCGTCTTCGGGGATATTCGCGCTGCGCAGCAGCAGGCTGACGGATTCGGGCAATTGCGCCTGTGCATTCGACAAGCCAATGCCAGCCAGCAAGGCGGCGATGAGGATGGGACGAAACATGGCACTCCTTAATGGAAAAAGACGTAGGCGACGAACACGGCGGTGACCACGCCGGCCAGATCGGCGATCAGGCCGGCAGTGATCGCATAGCGCGTCTTGCGGATGCCCACCGAGCCGAAGTACAAGGCCACGATATAGAAGGTGGTATCGGCCGAGCCCTGGAACACGCAGGCCAGGCGGCCGACAAAGGAGTCGACGCCGTAGGTATTCATGGCGTCGATCATCATGGCTTTCGAGCCGGAGCCGCTGAGCGGCTTCATCATGGCCGTCGGCAGGGCGGGCACGAAATCCGTATTGATGCCCAGGTTGGCGAAGAACCAGTTCATGCCGCTCATCAGGAAATTGAACACGCCCGCGTTGCGGATCACGCTGATGGCCACCAGCATGCCGACCAGGTAGGGAATCACGGTGATCGAGGTCTGGATGCCGCCTTTCGCCCCTTCAATGAAGGCGTCGTACACGTTCACCTTCTTGCGCAGGGCACCGATGATGAAGATGGCGATGACGCTGATCAACACCAGGTTGCTGACCACCTTGGAGACCAACTCGATTTCCTGCTTCGTCAGGTATTGCGTGAAGTACCAGATCATGGCGACGATGGCGCTCGTCATGCCGCCCATCCAGCCCAGCACGACGCGGTTGAGCAAGTTGATGCGCTGTTTGATGGACACCGTGATGATGCCGACCATGGTGGCCACATAGGTGGCGATCATGCAGGGGATAAAGATGTCGGATGGATCGGCCGCGCCGAGGATGGAGCGCTGCGCCATGATGGCCAGCGGAATCAGGGTCAGGCCCGAGGTGTGCAGCACCAAAAACATGATTTGCGCATTCGTCGCCTCTTCCTTGTTCGGGTTCAAGGTTTGCAGGCTTTCCATGGCTTTCAGACCGAAGGGCGTGGCCGCATTGTCCAGGCCCAGCAGGTTGGCCGAGAAATTCATCACCATGTGGCCGGTCGCCGGATGGTCCTTGGGAATTTCCGGGAAGATGCGCGAAAAGAAGGGCGCGATGACTTTTGCCAGCCAACCGACGATGCCCGCCTTTTCACCGATGTTCATGATGCCCAGCCACAAGGTCATCACGCCCGCCAGCGGCAGGGCGATATCCATCACGCCCATGCGCGCCGTTTCGAACGTGCCGTCGATGATGCGCTTGAAGATATCGGTATCGCCGAGAAACAGCCACTGCAGCACTGCGGCCAGGAAGCCAACGAGGAAAAAGCCGGACCAGATGTAATTAAGTGCCATATGCGATCAGTTCTGTATTTCGGGGAGGTGAAAAGGTGCTGCAAACAAAGTATAGAGGCAGCCCGATACGAGTTGATGAAAGAATGCAGCAATCGCATGCCAAAAAGTTATAAGCTGGCAGCCTGTTTTCATTGGCGCCCCATAGCTTGCCCGCGTAGTGTGGGGGATGCCTGTCGCTTATCGCTGTTCGTTACCCTTGTCTGCACTGGATCACTGATGATGTTTTTACGCAAAACCGCCTGCGCCGCCGGCCTGGCCCTGTTGACGCTATTTACCGTGCCCGCCGAGGCCGCCACCGATGCCAGCGCGAACAAGACCCTGCACTTGTTTTTGAGCACCAGCGAGACGGGCCTGGACCCGGCCGTGGCGTCGGACCTGGCTAGTTTAAATTTGATGGAAAACATCTTTGACCCGCTGCTGCGCTATGACTACCTGGCGCGCCCCGTACAGCTGCAGGGCAACACGGCGCGCGGCATGCCGACCGTGGAAGATGGCGGCCGCACGTATCTCTTTCACTTGCAGCCCGGTATTTTCTTTACCCCCGATCCCGCCTTCAAGGGCCGGCCGCGTGAAGTGACGGCGCAGGATTATGTGTACAGCCTGACGCGGCTGTATGACCCGGCCCTGAAGTCGCCATGGCTGTTCTTGCTGGAAGATAAGCTGGTGGGCGACGCGGCCCTGAAAGCCAGATTCAGCTACGACACGCCGATCGCCGGTTTGCAGGCGCTGGACAAATACACCTTGCGCATCCGCCTGAACGCCATCGACCCGAATTTCCTGTTTTACCTGGCCATGCCGGCCACCGCCGTGGTGGCGCGCGAAGTGGCCGAAGCGTATCCGGCGGCCGGGCAGATCGGCAACCACCCCGTGGGCACGGGACCGTTCCTGGTGAAGGAGTGGAAACGCAGCGACAAGATCGTGCTGCAAGCCAACCCGACTTTCCGCCCCACCGTGTTCCATACGGAAACCAAGGCGCTGGCCGCCCTGCCGGCCGACGCGCGCGCCATCGCCGCCGCGCTGGAAGGCAAGCAATTACCGCTGGTCGAGCGCATCGAGGTGCGCATCGTCGAGGAATATCAATCGCGCATGCTGGGATTCCTGAAAGGCGAATTCGATTACTTGGAGCAAGTGCCGGAATCGATGACGGACATGGTGCTGGAAAACGGCGCCCTGAAACCGGCGCTGGCCGCCAAGGGCTTGCAGTTGACGCGCTTTCCCGTGCTGCAGACGTATTACATGTGGATGAATATGGACGACCCCGTGCTGGGCGGCATGAGCAAGGACAAGCTGGCCCTGCGGCGCGCCATCGCCCTCAGCTACAACAGCCGCGAAGACATCGCGCTGCTGAAAAAGGGGCTGGCCTTGCCGGCGCAATCGCCGCTGCCGCCCAACGTGCTCGGTTACGACAAAAGCTACCGTAGCCCCGTCGGCTACGATCCGGCGCTGGCGCGCGCCCTGCTGGACCGCTTCGGCTACAAGGCGGGGCCCGACGGTTTTCGCGCGCAGCCGGACGGCACGCCCTTGATATTGACCATGCACACGGAGCCGAGTACGGTGGGGCGGCTGCGCGATGAATTGTGGCGGCGCAACCTGAACGCCATCGGCCTGCGCGTGGAATTTAAAAGCGACAAGAAGACGGAGATCATCAAGGCGTCGCGCCTGGGCAAGGTGCAGATGTTCGAGACCAACTGGATCGCGGACTTTCCCGATGGCGATAACTTTATGCAATTGTTGTATGGGGGCAACGTTGGCCGCGCCAACTATGCCCGCTTCAACTTGCCCGATTACAATAAACGCTATGAGGAGGCGCGCCTGCTATCCGATACGCCGCGCCGACGCAGTCTGTACTTCGACCTGTTTCAGCTGATCCACGCTTACACGCCGTGGGTGCTGCTGACGCATCCCATCTCTGCCGACCTGCAGCAACCGTGGCTAAAAAACTACAGGCGCCACCCCGTGGAATTCACGTCCTGGCGCTACCTGGACGTCGATCCCGCCAAGGGCCGCCCCGCAGGCAAGTGAGCACGGCGCTGAAAAGGGCATTCATTCCAAAAAGTTATGGTTAGGAAAGCATTTTTCATTGGCTGGGCCCGGATGCATCGCGCTACTCTGAAAATGAAAACAAATAAAGTAAAGCGCTGGCGTCATAAAAAAATGTACCGCGAGACAGACGCCGCGACCTTACAAAACAGCCTGGACTTGAGAACTCAAGTTTCGATTGCCCAACAAGGAGAGACCAGTGAAATTGAAGAAACTAGCGCAGTTGGTGGCATTGATGGGGGTGGTGGGGCCGGTGATGGCACAGGAAGCGGCGGCGCCAGCGATGCAACGGGTCGAAGTGACGGGCAGCAGCATCAAGCGCGTGGCCAAGGAAGGCGCGCTGCCGGTGCAAGTCATCAGCTTTGACCAGATCGAAAAGCAGGGCATCACGACGACCGAGCAACTGGTGCGCACCCTGTCGGCCAACGGCACGGGCGCCGACAACATGACTTCGGGCAATAACGTGTTTGGCGCCGATGCCGACAGGGTCAGCGGCGGCGCTTCGTTCGCCTCGCTGCGCGGCCTGGGACCGTCGAGCACCCTGGTGCTGTTGAATGGCCGCCGCATCGCCACGCATGGCGCCAGCGGCAAGTCGGTCGACCTGAACTCGATCCCGCTGGGCGCAATTTCTCGTGTGGAAATTCTCAAGGATGGCGCCTCGGCCATCTACGGCACGGACGCCATCGGCGGCGTGATCAATTTTATTCTGAAGACCAATTACAGCGGCGTGGAAGCGTCCGTCTCCACCAACGACACGCAGGCCGGCGGCGGCGCCACGCGCCGCGCTTCCCTGCTGGCAGGCACGGGCTCGCTGGAGTCGGACCGCTACAACATCATGGCCAGCCTGACCGTCGACAAGGCCGAGCGCTTGAACGGCAGCGACCGTTCCTTCGTCAACGGCTTCCAGCCGGGCCGCGGCCTGTCGCCCGATACCACGGGCACGCCGTTTGCCAACCAGATGGCAGGGACCGGCACGGCACTGGGCACGTCGTTTCAGCTGCCGGGCGATCCAAACAAGTACCTGCAAGCCAATCCGCTGAGCTTCCAGGGCAAGTGCGACACCATTGCCGGCATGTCGCAGTACCAGACGGAACTGTGGAAAGACGTGACCTCGCCGCTGCGCACCAGGTATTCGTGCGCCTACGATTACGGCGCCGACTATGTGCTGCAATTCCCCGTCGAGCGGGCCAATCTGCTGTCGCGCGGTACCTTCCAGCTGGCGCCCGACCACCGCATGTTTGTCGAAGTGCTCGGTTCGCGCACCAAGGCCACGGCCATCCTGACGCCGATGCAGGTGCAGGCGACCGTCGCCAACAAGAACCTGTATCCGGTCGGCGGCGCGTACTACCAGGATCTGTCGGCCTACATCCCGTCGTTCGACAAGAGCAAGCCGATTTCCTACAAATGGCGCGCCAATGATGTGGGCAACCGCACGCAGGAAAACACCACCGACAATGCCCGCGTGCTGGTGGGCTTTGAAGGCAACTTCGGCAAGTGGGATTACAAGGCCGGTATTTCGCGCGCCGAAAGCAGCACCAAGACCAAGCTGACGGATGGCTATTCCTACACGGACAAGCTGTACGCAGCCCTGGCGACGGGCATCATCAATCCCTGGGTAGGCGCCGGCCAGAGCCAGACGGAAGCGGCCAAGCAATTGATCGAATCGACCAAGTTCCGTGGCGACTTCCAGCACGGCAAGACGACCCTGACGCAGATCGACGGTTCTGTCTCGGGCGAGCTGTTCCAGCTGCCGGCCGGTGCGCTGGCCATGGCGGCCGGCTTCGACTTGCGCCGCGAAGGTTACAGTTTCGCGCAAGACGTCGATGCCACGCAGATTTTGCTGTCGCCAGGCAATGCCGCACTCAAAGATGCCAGCCGTACCGTCAAGGCCGTGTATGCGGAGCTGCTGGTGCCGGTCACGAAGGACCTGGAAATGCAGCTGGCCATCCGCCGCGACGATTACAGCCTGGTGGGCGCGACGACGAATCCGAAAGTGGCTTTCCGCTACCAGCCGGCCGACTTCCTGCTGTTCCGCGGTTCGGCCAGCAAGGGTTTCCTCGCGCCAAGCTTCCAGCAGCTGTATTCCGGTTCGCTGAGCCAGGAATTGCCGAACGGCGTGGTCGACCAGGAAGGCTGCGCCAAGCATCCGGGCGTGCCCGAGTACTGCGCCATCGACCGTCTCGACTACAAGACGGGCGGCAACACGAATCTGAAGCCGGAAACGTCGAAGCAGGGCAGCGTCGGTTTTGTCATCGAACCGTTCAAGGGCTATTCCGCCTCGTTCGACTACTGGGCCATCAATACCAAGGATCGCATCCTGAACCGCACGCCGCAAATCGTGCTGGCCAACTACCAGGCGCTGAACCAGTACATCCACCGCAATCCCGACGGCACCATCGAGTACGTGCAGGCGGGCTGGATCAATGCGGCAGGCAGCCGCGTGCGCGGCCTCGACGTGGGCTTGCGCGGCGAAGGCAAGATCCGGGACGCGAAATGGACGGCGGCCCTGGACGGCACGTATATGGACAGCTTCAAGTTTGCCGAATATCAAGGCCAGGAATACCAGGAACTGGTCGGCAAATTCTATACGCGTGACCTGTATTTGCGCTGGAAACATAACGCCAGCTTTGGCGTGTCGCGCGGCGACTGGAGCGGCTTGCTGGTGCAGAGTTTCTCGTCGGGCTACAAGGACCAGTTGCCGAATGGCGGCAAGGGGTCGCCGCCGCCGGGCTTCAAGCCGGACGTGTCCAGCTACACCACGTATAACCTGTCGGGCACGTACACAGGCTTCAAAAATACCACCATTACTGTGGGTATCCAGAACTTGTTCGACCGCGATCCGCCATTCACCGCGCACAACGTGGATGAAGTGGTGGGCGCCGGCTGGGACCCGCGCGTGGCCGACCCGCGCGGCCGCTCGCTGTCGTTCCAGCTGAAGTACAAGTTCATGTAAGGCGGTCATGCCGGCGGCGATCCCGTCGGCATGCTAACCTCGTGCGGCGGCGCCTGGCGTCGCCGTTTTTATTCCAGGAAAGGGCCGCATGTCCAGTCAGACCAATCTCAGCCGGCGCCGCTTCGGCGGCTTGCTGGCCGCCGCTGTGGGGGCGGCAGGCACACCGGCGTGGTCGGCGGCCGCGCAAGGGAAGGGCAAACGCATGCAACAGCACCACGCATTGATCAAACCGGCGCGCCTGCGCGACGGCGACTTGGTGGCCATCATCGCGCCGGGCGGTTTTACGGATGAAGAGGCCATCGCCAAGGCCCAGCGCAATATCGAATCGCTGGGCTTGCGCGTCAGCCTGGGCGCCAATATCCGCGCCGTGCACGGCAACTATGCGGGCACGGTGCAGCAGCGCCTCGACGATCTGCACACGGCGTTCGCCGATCCCGAGGTCAAGGCGATCTGGGCCATTCGTGGCGGTTCCGGCTGCATTTCGCTGCTGGCGCTGCTCGACTACGCCTTGATCCGGCGCAACCCGAAGGTGCTGATCGGCTATTCCGACATCACGGCCCTGCACCTGGCCATCGCCCGCCAGACGGGTCTGGTGACCTTCCACGGGCCCGTGGCTTCATCCACGTTTTCCGACTACACGGTGACGCAGCTGCGCAATGTGCTGATGACGCCGCAAGACAGCTACACGATCCCGATGGCGCTGGACAACCACCGCCGCGCGCAGACGCAGCCGAACTTCGCCATCCGCACCGTGCATGGCGGCCAGGCGACGGGGCGCCTGACGGGCGGCAATCTGTGCATGGTCAGCGCGCTGGCCGGCACGCCGTATGCGGCCGATTTCCGCGAGCATATCTTGTTCCTCGAAGAAATCAATGAAGTGCCGTACCGCATCGACCGCATGTTGTGCCAGCTGGACCTGTCCATCGGTTTCAAGCACGCGGCGGCCTTGATGCTGGGCATCTTCGAGCATTGCGAGGCGGCCGAGGGCGATACGGCGCTGACCCTCGATGCCACCCTGGACCAGCATTTGCTGCCCTTGCGCGTGCCGGCCGTCAGCGGCTACTCGTTTGGCCACATCCGCCATCAGTTCACGCTACCGATGGGCATATTGGCGACCCTGGATGCGGACCGGCAAACCTTGACCTTGCTGGAGCCGGCCGTCTGCTAGCGTACGGTGCAGCGGGGCGATTGTCAGTATGCTAGTGTGATAAGGCGTGGCACGAGGCCGCGCCGTCTTCCTCACCGCTCCCGACATGATCAACCGCCACGCCAGTACCTACATCCTCAGCCACCCGCTGGCCTTCGCGCTGCAGGTGCTCAAGGGTTTCCGCGCCAACCAGGGCTTGCTGCTGGCGGGCGCCGTCGCGTATTACTCGCTGCTGTCCATCGTGCCCCTGCTGATGCTGGTGGTGGTGGCCCTGTCGCACGTGATCGCGCAGGATGAGTTGCTGCAGACAATCGGCCATTACCTGGAATGGCTGGTACCCGGGCAATCGAAAGCCATCGTGGCGGAAGTGGCGCATTTCCTCAATAACCGGGGCGTGATCGGCTGGCTCTTGCTGCTGACCATGCTGTTTTTCAGCTCCCTGGCGTTTACCGTGCTGGAAAACGCCATGAGCGTGATCTTCATTCACCGCGTCGCCATCCGCCGCCGCCATTTCCTTATTTCCGCCGTGCTGCCGTACTGCTACATCCTGTGCCTGGGCGTGGGGATCTTGCTCATCACGCTGGTGGCGGGCAGCCTGCAGGTGATGGGCGAGGAAAGCGTGCGCTTTTTGCGCCACGACTGGGGCCTGGAAGGCGTGTCCGGCGTGCTGCTGTATCTGCTGGGGCTGGGCGGCGAAATCCTCGTGCTCAGCTCAATCTACCTGGTCATGCCGGTCGGACGGTTGTCGATCACGCATGCGCTGATCGGCGGCGTGACGGCGGCCCTGTTGTGGGAAATCGCCCGCCACGTGCTGGTCTGGTATTTTTCGACCTTGTCGCAGGTGAACGTCGTGTATGGCTCCATGACGACGGCCATCGTCGTCATGTTCAGCCTGGAAATCGCCGCCACCCTGCTGCTGCTGGGCGCGCAAGTGATTTCCGAATACGAAAGAGTGGCCCGCGGCGGCGAAGAAGACAAGCCGCTGGCGCTAAGGACTTGATTTAAAAAGGTTGTTGCATTGCACAAAAGGCTGTGCTATACTCCGTTCAGTGATTGAGATTTGGCAGCAAATTATCTCACCATCCAGTTTCAGCGCGGCGACCGACAGGTGTAATGTCGATGGCGTGACAGTGCGAAGAAATGGATTTTGTAATTCCGGATACGATGGTCGATTTTACACTTGGAGTCACCATGCAGATAGCATGGGAGTCCGAAAATCAGGAGGCACTTTGCAGATAGCACTGGCGTCCATGACACGATTAAAGCATTGGTAATACATTGGAACGAAGCCTACCCTGAGTAGGCTTTTTTTTCGTCTATCGTTGGCGTATGGGGTCAGACCCACAACACCGCTAACGCAAAGCTCCGCGCCAACCCATGTGGGGGTCTGACCCCGGCCTTTACAAAGCCCTGGCGATGAGTATCTTCTGGATATCGCTCGTGCCCTCGTAAATCTGGCACACGCGCACGTCGCGGTAGATGCGCTCGACGGGAAAATCGGACACATAGCCGTAGCCGCCGTGCACCTGGATGGCGTCCGAGCACACTTTTTCCGCCATTTCCGACGCAAACAGCTTGGCCATGGCCGCTTCCTTCAGGCAGGGCAAGCCCGCATCCTTCATCGCTGCCGCGTGGCGGATCAGCTGGCGCGCCGCTTCGATCTGCGTGGCCATGTCGGCCAGGCGGAATTGCACGGCCTGGTGTTCATAGATGGGTTTGCCGAAGCTTTCGCGCTCGCGCGCGTAATTCAAGGCCGCTTCGTACGCGGCGCGCGCCATGCCCACGGCTTGCGAAGCGATGCCGATGCGTCCGCCTTCCAGGCCGGACAGGGCGATCTTGTAGCCTTGGCCCTCTTCGCCTATTAAATTTTCCGCGGGGATGCGGCAATTCTCGAACAGGATTTGCGCCGTGTCCGACGAATGCTGGCCCATCTTCTGTTCCAGTCCCGCCACGATGTAGCCTGGCGTGTTCGTCGGCACCCAGAAGGCGCTGATGCCGCGCTTGCCGGCCGCCTTGTCGGTCACGGCCATGACGATGGCCACATCCGCATACTTGCCGCTGGTAATGAACTGCTTGGTGCCGTTAATCACGTATGCATTGCCGTCGAGGGTGGCCGTGGTGCGCAGGGCGGAGGCGTCGCTGCCCGTATGCGGTTCCGTCAGGCAAAATGCACCGAGCATCGTGCCTTGCGCCAGCGGACGCAGCCATTGTTCCTTTTGCGCGTCGTTGGCGTACATCATGGCGATGCTGCACACGGGGCAATTATTCACGGAAATGATGGTCGAGGTGCCGCCATCGCCGGCGGCGATTTCTTCCAGCACCAGGGCCAAGGACACGTAGTCGAGGCCGGCGCCACCGAGCGCTTCCGGCACGGCCACGCCAAAGGCGCCCAGCGCGGCCAGTTCCTGCAATTCTTCTTTCGGGAAATGATGTTCCTTGTCCCAGCGGGCCGCGTTGGGCGCCAGGCGCTCGCGCGCGAAACTGCGCAGCGCCTCCTGGATCATGGTCTGTTCTTCATTGAGTATCATGGGACGTCGTCTCGTTTGTTTTTATGGTGTGTGGGGAGTTACCAGCCGATGGGCTTGCCATCGTAGTTGCGGAACACGGCCTTCTCCGTAGCCGGCAGGCTGGCCAGGGTGGCGCGGATGCCGGCAGCACTTTCTTCCGGTGAAATATCGGCGCCGGCGCCGCCCATGTCCGTGCGTACCCAGCCCGGGTGGAAAGCGACGCAGCTGACGCCTTGCGGGCCATGCACGAGGGACGTGTCGATCAGCACGGAATTCAAGGCGGCCTTGCTGGCGCGGTACAGCGAACCGCTGGGGTTGCCGCGCTCGCTCAGGGAGCCCATGTGCGAGGACAGCACGGCCAGTTTGCCTTTGGCATTGGCCACCAGCGGCGCCAATATCGGCAGCAGGCGCATGGCCGCCAGCACGTTGGTGTGCATGACGAGGTCAAAATCGGCTTGCGCAGGGAAACCGTCGTGGCGGGGGCCGTACACGCCCGCGTTGAGGATGGCCACGTCGAGCTTTTCATCGTCGAGCTTCCAGCCCAGGCCGGCACAGCCTTCCACATCCGTCACGTCGAGCTGGTGCGCTTCCGCGCCCAGTTGCTTGAGGGCCTCGCAAGCGTCCGGCGTGCGCGCCGTGGCGATCACACGCCAGCCATCGTGGCGGTATTGACGGACGATTTCGTGGCCGATGCCGCGCGAGGCGCCGATGATCAATGCGGTAGGCATATGTTTTCTCCCTGAAAATAAAATGAAAGGCGCGCACCGTGGTGCGCGCCCGTGCTCGGGAAGAGCTTATACCAGTTCGATCGCCATCGCCGTCGCTTCGCCGCCGCCGATGCACAGGGCCGCCACGCCGCGCTTGCCGCCGGTTTTCTTCAGGGCACCCAGCAGGGTGACGATGATGCGCGCGCCCGAGGCGCCGATCGGGTGGCCCAGCGCGCACGCGCCGCCGTGGATGTTGATCTTGCTGTGCGGAATGTCAAGGTCGTGCATGGCGGCCATCGGCACGGCGGCGAACGCTTCATTGATCTCGAACAAGTCCACATTGCTGCTGCTCCAGCCCGTTTTGGCATACAGCTTTTTCACGGCGCCGATGGGGGCCGTCGTGAATTCGTTCGGTGCCTGCGCATGCGTGGCGTGGCCGTGGATTTTCGCGATGACGGTGCAGCCCAGTTTTTTCGCCGTCGACTCGCGCATCAGCACCAGCGCTGCCGCGCCATCGTTGATCGACGAGGACGAGGCGGCCGTGATGGTGCCGTCCTTCTTGAATGCCGCCTTCAGGGTCGGGATTTTTTCCAGGCGGGCTTTTTGCGGGCCTTCATCGATGCTGACGACGGTGTCGCCGCCGCGGCCGGAAACGGTCACGGGCACGATTTCCCAATCGAAACTGCCATCTTTGGTAGCGGCCTGCGCGCGTTTCACGGATTCGATGGCAAACGCATCCTGCGCTTCGCGCGTGAACTGGTACTGGCTGGCGCACTCTTCGGCAAACGTGCCCATCGAGCGGGCATTGCCTTTTTCATCGCGGCTGTAGGCGTCTTCCAGGCCATCCATCATCATGTGGTCATAGATCATGCCGTGGCCGATGCGGTAGCCGCCGCGCGCTTTCGGCACGAGATAGGGGGCGTTGGTCATCGATTCCATGCCGCCCGCCACCACCACGTTGGCGCTGCCGGCGAGCAAGGTGTCATGCGCGAACATGGTCGTCTGCATGGCCGAGCCGCACATTTTCGACAGGGTCACGGCGCCCGTGGAATCGGGCAGGCCCGCCTTGCGCAAGGCCTGGCGCGCGGGCGCCTGGCCCTGGCCAGCCATCAGGCAATTGCCGAAAAACACGTGTTCCACGGCATCCGGCGCCACGCCGGCCCGTTCCACGGCGGCGCGGATGGCCACGGCGCCCAGGTCGCTGGCGGTGACGTTGGCAAAGTCGCCCTGGAAGGCGCCCATGGGGGTGCGCGCGGCACCGACGATTACGACTGGATCATTCATGTTGGATCTCCGGTTGAGGGGTGGGAAGGTGACTGCATACAAAAACGCAGGTGCTGCGGATACGGGAAGACGTCCTCGATATGGCCGTCTTCGATGCGCTGCTTGCGCGCCTGCCAGTATTGCGCCGTCAGCAGGTCGGCATGGTGCTGCATGAAATAGCTGCGGATGCGGGGATTGCCCAGCAGGAAGGTGCCGAATTGTTCGGGAAACACATCGTGCTTGCCGATGGGATACCACGGTTCGGCCGACATTTCTTCCTCCTCCGTACGGGCTTGCGGGATGACACGGAACTGGCAATCGGTGATGTACTCGATTTCATCGTAATCGTAAAAAACGACACGCTGATGACGGGTCACGCCAAAATTTTTATACAGCATGTCGCCAGGAAAAATATTCGCCGCCACCAGTTCCTTGATGGCGTTGCCGTACTCGACGATGGCGTGTTCGACCAGGTCGTCGCGGCCCTCTTTCTCCGCATTGCTCAGCCACATGTTCAGCGGCACCATGCGCCGTTCGATGTACAGGTGGCGGATGATGATCTGCTCGTGGTCTTCCTCGATCAGCGAGGGGGCGAACTGTTTCAGTTCGGCCAGCAGTTCCGCGGCAAAACGGGCGCGGGGAAAGGCCACGTTGGAATACTCGAGCGTGTCGGCCATGCGGCCCACGCGGTCATGGTGTTTCACCAGCAAATACTTTTGCTGGACTTGCGCGCGCGTGGTTTCCTTGGGAGGAGGAAAGAAATCCTTGATCACCTTGAAGACATACGGAAACGATGGCAGGGCGAACACCAGCATCACCAGGCCGCGGATGCCGGGCGCGCTCTCGAAGTGGTCCGACGAGTGTTTCAAATGCTGCAGGTAGTCTCGGTAAAACAAGGTCTTGCCCTGTTTTTGCAAGCCCAGTATCGTATAGATTTCGCTGCGCGGTTTGCGCGGCAGCAAGCTGCGCAGAAATTGCACATAGGCCGACGGCACTTCCATATCCACAAGGAAATACGCGCGCGTAAACGAAAACAGCACGGCGATCTGCTGCTGCTCGAACAACACCGTGTCGAGCACGAGCTTGCCGTGGCGGTTGTGCAGGATGGGCACGACGAACGGATATTCGCGGTTGCCGTTGATGCCCTTGCCGACCAGGTAGGCGCCCTTGTTGCGGTAGAACAAGCTGGTCAAGACCTGCAACTGGTGGTTCGGCTCGATCCGGTCGCCGCCGAACAGTTGCTGCAGGCGCCCTTCCACCTGGGCCACGTCGCGCTCCAGGTTGGCAAATGCGCAGTCCAGCTGGAAGTTGCTCACCATGCGCGTCAGGGTGTCGCGCAAGCCGTCCTGGCCCGGGTAATACACGCGGTAGGTGGGCACCGGGTCTTGTGTTTCGATGTACTCCGTGGAAACGACGGGGCGCACGAAAATATAGTCGTTATTGAAATAGGTGCGGTGCAGGATGTTGCAGCAGACGGAATTAAAGAAGGTTTCCGCCAGCTCCGGCTGCTTGTGTTCCGTCAGCATGCCGATGTAGTGCAGCTTGAGTTCGCGCCACACTTCGTCGCTCAACTCCGACTCTTCGTACTCATCTTCGAGCATCTGCACGCATTCCTGCACGCGTTTGTCATAAAAGTCGATGCGTTCGCGGGCCGCCGTCTGGGCCGCGCTCCAGGCGCCTTGCTCGAAATACCGCTTGGCGTGCTGGCTCGTTTCACGGAACAGACGGTAGTGCTTGTCGAAGCCGTCGCGGATGGTGCGCGCGATATCGAATGCAATCTGGGAAGAGAGCAATTTGGGGAAGGCAATGTGCGTCATAGTTGTGCTCGCATGAATGGCTCATCACCCAGTCGATAACCGCGCGCCCGTGCTTACTTGGTTTCCGCAAACAGTTCGCGGCCGATCAGCATGCGGCGGATTTCGCTGGTCCCGGCGCCGATTTCGTACAGCTTGGCATCGCGCCACAGGCGGCCGGCCGGATACTCGTTGATGTAGCCGTTGCCGCCCAGCGCCTGGATCGCCTCGCCCGCCATCCAGGTCGCCTTCTCCGCACTATACAGAATGGCGCCGGCCGCATCCTTGCGCAGCTGGCGCACGGCTTCCGGCGTGGTAGCGCGGTCGCAAGCCTGGCCCACGGCATACACATAGGCCTTGCACGCCATCATGGTCGAATACATATCGGCCAGTTTACCTTGCATTAACTGGAATTCGCCGATGGGCTGGCCGAATTGCTTGCGATCATGTACGTAGGGCACGACCAGGTCCATGCACGCCTGCATGATGCCCAGCGGGCCGCCGGACAGCACGGTGCGCTCGAAATCGAGGCCCGACATCAGCACGTTGACGCCCTTGCCCAGGCCGCCCAGCACGTTTTCGGCCGGCACTTCGCAATCCTGGAACACCAGTTCGCCCGTGTGCGAGCCGCGCATGCCCAGCTTGTCGAGCTTTTGCGCGATGGAAAAGCCCTTGAAATTCTTTTCGATCAGGAAAGCCGTCATGCCGCGCGGACCCGCTTCCAGGTCGTTCTTCGCGTACACCACCAGCACGTCCGCGTCGGGGCCGTTGGTGATCCACATCTTGGTGCCGTTCAAGACCCAGCGGTCGCCCTTGAAGTCGGCGCGCAGCTTCATGCTGACGACGTCCGAGCCCGCGTTCGGTTCCGACATCGCCAGCGCGCCGATGTGCTCGCCCGTGATCAGTTTCGGCAGGTATTTCGCTTTTTGCTCGGCCGTGCCGTTGCGTTTGATCTGGTTCACGCACAGGTTCGAGTGGGCGCCGTAGGACAGGCCGACGGAGGCCGAGGCGCGCGAGATTTCTTCCATGGCGATGATGTGTGCCAGGTAACCCATGCCGGCGCCGCCGTATTCTTCGCTGACGGTGATGCCGAGCAAGCCCATGTCGCCCATCTTGCGCCACAGGTCCATGGGGAACTGGTCGGTGCGGTCGATCTCGGCCGCGCGCGGCGCGATTTCGGCGGCGGCAAATTGTTGGATCGCTTCGCGCAGGGAGGCGATGTCGTCGCCGTGGTCAAAGGTCAAGCCTGGGAGATGGAGCATGTCGTCCTCGTCGTCGTTATAAGTGTGGCGGTCATGGGTGCCGGGTCAGTGAAGCTATGATACTCAGTTGTGACGTTTACGTAAACGTAAAGTGGCGCGCGCGGCAGGTGTCCGCCGCTTGCCTTGCTAGCTTGTTTGCGCCTTATCAATATTCAAGTCCGCCAGCATGCGCGCGCACGCGTCTTCATGCGCGCTGATTTCCGCCAGCGCCATTTCGATATCGATGCGCTGCTGCTCCAGGGTTTGCCGGTGCTGCGCCAGCACGCCCAGGAAGCGGTCCATCTGCGCGCGCGTGTCCTTCGGCGACTCGTACATGTCGACCAGGCTCTTGATTTCCGACAAGGCCAGGCCCAGGCGCTTGCCGCGCAGGGTCAGCTTCAAACGGGTGCGGTCGCGCGGCGTGTAGACGCGGCTGCGGCCGCCTGCGCCTTCGCGTTTCGGGCTGAGCAAGCCCTGGTCTTCATAGAAGCGGATGGCGCGCGCCGTGATGTCGAATTCCCGCGCCAGTTCGGTAATGGTATAGGTCGTCATGGGTGCGGGCGGTGTCGGTTGCATGGGTGGTCGGTCGTCAGATGGGATGCGGCGAGGCAGGTGGTGGCAAAGTGCCGTTTACGTCAACGTCAATACTATTGTAGCGTGCCCCGCCCGTGCTGCAACAAAGAAAAAAGGCGGCGTGGGCAGGGGGATTTGGCGAATAAGGCAACAATTACTGAAAATAAATTGATTCTTCTTGCACAAACGCGCTTAAGATCGAGAGTTGGTGGCCAAGATGACACCAAAAAGAGCTTTCCTGGCATAACGGCGACATTCTTTTCGCTGCGATGGCAGTAAAATTTTTTGGCGCAGATGCTTTCCAATAGCCACGATCAAAAAACAACGTTCCACTATGAGTACGTTGTATGGATTGTTTCTATTTTGAAAACAAAATGGCCCTTCTGAAAACTTTGTCTACGAGAAATTGTATGACATGGGCATTGCGCGTATCGGTAGAGGAGGGCATTATCCGATACCGTACGTTGTAATGCCAAACCGAGGCTTTGAATCGTGCTGCAGTGCGAAAATCAAGGCTAGCCGCGAATTTGACCCGAAGCCACACAGAATCGCAAGAGAAAATTCGGCCCACTTTTTCACCTGAAAAGCCTGGCTGGAGTGTTAATTGTTAATTGATACTCTTTTCAAATGTAACAATCTGTATGGTCATTCAAGAAACTGACTTTCATGTTACAACATGAAATAGTACACCTATGAATTCTTCTAACGAACGCGAAAGCTTCAGCCAGCGACTTCAGTTGGCTCTCAAAAACGCCCATTACTCTCCAGACAGCCCGACCAGACTGGCCCGGGAATTCAACATCCGTTTCGACGGACGCCCGATTACTGTGCATGCAGCTAGGAAATGGTTAGTAGGTGAAGCAATTCCCACGCAAGAAAAATTGCGCATGATTGCCCAATGGTTGGGCGTTCCCGCGGAATGGTTGCGTTTTGGCGGTCCGGAAAGCGCCACGCCGAATGGCGAAGCGGGCAGCGCTTTATCGCGTTTTGAGTCCGCCGATGTGAAATTAATTGCCGATTTGCAAAGATTGGATGAACATCATCGTCAAATCGCGCGAGAATTTATTCGCATGCTGGTGAGAGTCAACTACCAAAAGTAAGCATCCAGGCCCTCCGCGGCCGGCGCCGTCCGCCTTTCACTGGCGGCGCTCCCCCTGTCCTTTTATTTGCGCAAGGTCATACTGGAGACATGATTTTGCCGCACAATAAGACCTCGCATGTTGCGCTGCAGCGGGATTATTTGACAATAATCCCGTACGCAGCGGCGCAGCGGCCAATACCAGCGCATAATCACATCAGAAGCAGCCAGTTCATCCACTACGGAGCCGAGCATTTGAGCCGTCTTATGAAAAGTAACTACAGCAATACCGCGCAGCTGAAGGACTTGATGACCGTGCCCCCCATGACTGCCGCGCAACATGCGGAAGTGATGCGCAAACGGATCGCCCACCGCAGGATGGTTGAAGAAGCCAGGGATTTGAAGCAGGCCAGTGCCGTTCAGTTCGAAAAACGCTGAGTGGTGGATGCCTGACCAAAGCTACTGCGCGTCGCGCTTTGCGGCCGGCGATGCTCACCGTGCTGGAGCACGGTTGCGCTTCTCGGCCACAAATCACTGCCGCTCGCTACGCTTTTGTCAGGCATCGTGACGGGCGTAGTTTGCCATGTAGTTTTTAGTTTGCTGCTGACGGGTCCGGGTTTTTCAAACCATTCCACCGCGGCGCCAGGCTGTGCTCGATGCCGAGCAGGTCGATGACGCGCGCCACCGTATGGTCGACCATCTCCGCGATGCTCTGCGGGTGGTGATAAAAGCTCGGTAATGGCGGGAAGATGATGCCGCCCATTTCGGTCACGGCCGTCATATTGCGCAGGTGCGCCAGGTTGAACGGCGTTTCGCGCACCATCAGGATCAGGCGCCGGCGCTCCTTGAGCACCACATCGGCGGCCCGCGTGATCAGATTATCCGACAAGCCATGCGCCACGGCCGCCAGCGTCTTCATCGAGCACGGCGCGACGACCATGCCATCCGATTGAAACGAGCCGCTGGCGATCGAGGCACCGATGTCGCGCAGCTTGTGCACCACGTGCGCCTGCGCTTCGATGTCCTTGCGCCCCACGCCCGTTTCCTGGTGCAGGGTCAAAACAGCGGCATCGGACAAGACCAGATGCGTCTCGACGCCGGGGATGGCGCCGAGCAATTGCAGCAGCCGCAAGCCATACACGGCGCCCGTGGCGCCCGTGATGGCCACGACGATACGGCGCGGCCGCTGCGTTTGGCTATCAGGCATCCAGCAGGGACTTCAGTTCGCCCGATTCAAACATTTCATTCATGATATCGGAACCACCGATAAACTCGCCTTTGACATACAGCTGCGGAATGGTCGGCCAGTTCGAGTAATCCTTGATGCCTTGACGAACTTCCGGGTCATCCAGCACGTTGACGGTAGCGATGTTTTCCACGCCGCACGCTTTCAGGATCTGGATGGCGCGGCCGGAAAAGCCGCACTGCGGGAACTGGGCCGTGCCCTTCATGAACAGCACTACTGGCGTGTTCGTCACGGTTTCTTTGATCCAGGTTTGTACGTCGCTCATAGCTGCCTCTGATGGGTAAATAAATAGATGCCGTCATTTTATAAGAAAACGACGGCACGGGTATGCGCTCAAGTCATAAATCGGGCAAGTCAGCCACGTTGACGCTTATAAGATCTTGCCCAGACAGGTCGATTGTGCCGCGCCGACGTATTTACCCCAGGCAATGACCGGTGCATAGCCGTGCCTGGCATAAAACGCCACCGCGCGGGCATTCGCCACGCGGGTGGACAGGTACACGGCCTGGTAGCCATGCCGGCGCGCCTGCGCCTCCACGTGGGCCAGCAGGGCCGCGCCCACGCCTGTGCTGCCGGGGCGTGCATACATGCGCTTGAGTTCGCCTATGGCGCTGTCCGCTTCGCCCAGCGGGCGCAGGGCGGCGCAGCCGAGCAGGGCGCCGCTGGCATCGCGGGCCAGGTAAAAGCCGCCGCGCGGCGTTGCCGCTTCGGCATCGAAGGAGGAGCGGCCGCTGTCGCCATTGATGCGCAGCAGCGCGTCCGACAATTCATCGAGCAGCAACTGGGCATCTTGGCAGGCGGCGTCCACCGCCAGGATGACGAGGTCATGCCTGGCGGCCATGGGCCTAGCCGCGCAGCTTGGCGAAGGCGGCGGCCATGCTGCCGGCCGGCTCGGGCGCGTTGCGCGACTGCGACTGGTGCTGCGCCATGCTGCGGCGGTCGTTGCGGTCGCCACGCTGCTCGGGCTTGCTGCCCGCCTGCGGCGCGCTGTCCGTCAGGCGCATGGTCAGCGCGATGCGCTTGCGCTTCTCGTCGACTTCCAGCACTTTGACGCGCACCACTTGCCCGGCTTTCACCACCGTGTGCGGGTCCTTGACGAAGGTGTTCGACAGGGCCGAGATGTGCACGAGGCCATCCTGATGCACGCCGATGTCGACGAAGGCGCCGAAGGCGGCCACGTTGGTGACCACGCCCTCGAGAATCATGTCCGGGCGCAAGTCGCGGATTTCTTCCACGCCTTCCTTGAAGGTGGCGGTGGTAAATTCCGGACGCGGGTCGCGGCCCGGCTTTTCCAGTTCCTTCAAGATGTCGGTAATGGTCGGCACGCCGAAGGTTTCATCCGCGTATTTTGCCGGGCTCAAGGTTTTCAGCAGGGCCGTTTCGCCGATGACGGCCTTGATATCCTTCTTGATGTCGGCCAGGATCTTTTCCACCAGCGGGTACGATTCCGGGTGGACGGCCGAGGCGTCCAGCGGATTCTCTCCGCCCATCACGCGCAGGAAGCCCGCCGCCTGTTCGTAGGTCTTGTCGCCCAGGCGCGGCACCGCCTTCAAGGCCGCGCGCGAGGTGAATGCGCCCTTCATGTCGCGGTAGGTGACGATGCTTTGCGCCACGCTGGCCGACAGGCCGGACACGCGCGCCAGCAGGGGGGCGGACGCCGTGTTGACGTCCACGCCCACGGCGTTCACGCAATCTTCCACCACGGCATCGAGCGAGCGTGCCAGCTGGCTTTGACTCACGTCATGCTGGTATTGGCCTACGCCGATCGATTTCGGGTCGATTTTCACCAATTCGGCCAGCGGATCTTGCAGGCGGCGCGCGATCGAGACGGCGCCGCGCAGCGACACATCCATGTCCGGCAATTCCTTCGAGGCGAATTCGGACGCCGAATACACCGACGCGCCCGCTTCCGAGACGACGATCTTCGTCATCTTCGCTTCCGGGTGCTGCTTGATCAAGTCCTGCGCCAGTTTATCGGTCTCGCGCGAGGCGGTGCCGTTGCCAATCGAAATCAGCGACACATTGTGCTTGGCGGCAAGCCGGCCCAAGGTGTGCAGGGAGCCGTCCCAGTCGTTCTTCGGCTGGTGCGGGTAGATCACGGCCGTGTCGACGACCTTGCCGGTGGCATCGACCACGGCGACCTTGACGCCCGTGCGCAGGCCGGGATCGAGGCCCATGGTGGCGCGCTGGCCAGCCGGCGCGGCCAGCAGCAGCGCTTTCAGATTGGTGGCGAAGACGTTGATCGCGTCGAGCTCCGAGCGTTCGCGCAGCGCGCCCATCAGTTCAGTTTCCAGGTGCATAAAGCTTTTCACGCGCCAGGTCCAGCGCGCCGTGTCCGCCAGCCATTTGTCGGCCGGGCGGCCTTGCTGCTTGATGCCGAAGCGGGCGGCGATGCGGCCTTCGCACGGGTTGTGCGGTGCATCCCATTTTGGTTTTTCCGCTTCCGTGTCCAGGCGCAGGGTGACGTCGAGAATGCCCTCGCGGCGGCCGCGCAGCAGCGCCAGCGCGCGGTGCGAGGGCACGGTCGAAATGGTTTCCGAGTAATCGAAATAATCGGCGAATTTTTCGCCTTCGTCCTGCTTGCCTTCCACCACTTTCGATTCGACGATGCCATGTTCCTGCACGTATTCGCGCAAGGTTTGCAGCAGAGTCGCGTCTTCGGCGAAGCGCTCCATCAGAATCTGGCGCGCGCCGTCGAGGGCCGCCTTGGTGTCCGCCACGCCCGGGTTGTTGCCGTCGGCACTCGTAAACGCGTCGCGCAGGAACTTGCCCGCTTCCATTTCCGGCGTCAGTTCCGGGTTCTCCAGCAAGCCGTCGGCCAGCGGCATCAGGCCCGCTTCGATGGCGATCTGCGCTTTCGTGCGGCGCTTCTGCTTGTACGGCAGATACAGGTCTTCCAGGCGCGTCTTGTCTTCCGCGTGCATGACGGCGTCGAGCAGCTCGGGCGTCATCTTGTTCTGTTCCGTGATCGAGGCCACGATGGCGGCACGCCGCTCTTCCAGCTCGCGCAGGTAGCGCAGGCGCTCTTCGAGCAGGCGCAGCTGGATATCGTCGAGGCCGCCGGTCGCTTCCTTGCGGTAACGGGCGATGAAGGGCACGGTGGCGCCTTCGTCGAGCAGTTCGATGGCGGCGGCAACTTGCACCGGTTTGGCGGCAAGTTCAAGGGCAAGGCGTTGTTCGATAGTGGGCAGCATGGTTGTTTCCAGAGCGATCAAGCCTGGAATGATACGCAATCGGCGCGATTGCGCAATCTTGACAGCGCAAATGGACTGTGCGTTGACAAGCGCTTCAACGGGCCGGCAGCAGCGGGCTGGCGGGCGCGGGCGCGGGCGGGCGCTGCGGCGTGACGGATTTGCCGAAGGCATTGCCCATGCGGTGTTCGAGGGCGGCGCGGTTGTACAGGCCCAGCTGGTTCGATGGCCGCTGCACGGTCGCTTCGGCGCCGGACAGGGCGGGCGGTGGCCCGTTCATGGTGTTGCTATTCGGCAATAATTTTTCATTCAGGCAAGACATCGATGGCGCGCGCCGGCCATTCGCTTCCACTTCCAGGCAGCCCTTTGGCGGCGCGGCGGCTTTCACGACGACGGTGTGCTCGTCCGCCTGCGCGGGCAGGGCGGCGCAGGCCAACAGCAACAGTGATAACAGGCGTGCCATGGCGGCTCCCGGAGCGGTGAAATAAGCGCTCAGCATAGCAAGGTCATGTGTCGCGGCGATGACACAGGCCGGGATGGTGGCTGGCGCCATGTCATGCAGTTGTCATTTTATGAAGCTACCATCCTGCCATTCTGCAGACAACATTGCAGACAAGACACTTCATGAGCAGGATTTTTCGTTGATTCCCCTGGAAAATGACACTAAGCCACCGCCGCGCCGCAAGGGGCAATGCCCTGTCCGCCTGCTTGCTGATGACATTGATGACATTCATGACATTCGCGCGGCCCGCCGCCGGCGCGGATGGCGCTGATGCCAGCGCGCACGCGACCCTGCGCTTCGACTTGCCCGCCCAGCCGCTCGACGCGGCCCTGGTGGCGTTCGGCGAAGTGACCGGGTATTCCGTGCTCGTCAGCAGCCAGCTGGCGGCCGGCAGAGTGGCGGCGCCCGTGCGCGGCGACTACACGCCGGCCGAAGCGCTGCAGCGCTTGCTGGCCGGCACGCAACTGGGCGCGCGCTTCAGCGGCAGCAATGCGTTTACCTTGCTGGCGCTGGCCGACGCCCCGGTGGCGCCGGCGCCCGTGCCGGCCGAGACCGCTCCCGCCACCGCACCATTGCAAGGCTATGCGGCCATCCTGCAGCGCTCGCTCACGCGCGCCCTGTGCCGCTTGCATCCGGACGCCTTCGGCCGCTACCGCCTGGCCTTCCAGCTGTGGCTCGATGAACGGGGCAAGGTGCGCGACGTGCACGTGCTGGAGGCGAGCGGTGTGGAACAGCGCGACCGCGCCGTGCTGCAGCGTTTGCGCAGTCTGCTGATGGATGGCGCGCCGCCGGCGGGCTTGCCGCAGCCGCTGACGATTTTACTGACGCCGCGGCCCGACCCCGGCGCCGATTGCGCGCCCTACCTGCCGGCCGGAGCGACTTGACGATGTCGGACTTGCTGAAAGCCACCTTGCGCAAGCTGTTCCTGGAACGTTACGGACAGTTTCGCCGCCACCTGCAGCGCCGCCTGGGTTCGGAAGACCTGGCCAACGATGCGCTGCATGAAACATATTTAAGAGTGGAAAAGATGACGGCGCCCGAGGCGATCAGCTACCCGTCCGCGTATCTGATGCGCATCGCCATCAACATTGCGGAAGATCAACGCCGCGACAATGCGCGCCTGCTCAGCCTGCCGGACATCGACGACTTGTACGAGATGGCCGACGAGCTGGCCGACCCGGCCCGCACCTTCAGCGCGCGCGCCGAACTGGAAGAACTGGAGCGGGCCTTGCAGGAGTTGCCGAAACGCCGGCGCGCCATCGTCATCGCTGCCCGCGTCGACCAGTTGCCGCACCGCGACATCGCCGAGCGCTTCGGCATTTCCGCCCGCACGGTGGAGAAGGAATTGCGCGCCGGCCTCGAACATTGCTGCGAACGCATGGGACGCGATTTCATTCAGCGCTTCGGTCCTGGGGCGGGAAAAACGTCTAAACATCATGATTGAACAAGCGGAAGACGACATGGGTGTCATCCAGAAGGAAGCGCAGGCGTGGGTCGTGCGCCTGGCCTCGGGCCAGGTCAGCGAACGCGATGCGCAAGTATTTCGCCACTGGTGCGCGCGCAGCCGCAGGCATGCGACGGCGTTTGCCGAGGCGCGCGCCGTGTGGAGTGCCATGGCGCCGGCCGCGCATGCCGTCAAGCGGGCGCAGGCGCCCGTGAACGTGGCGCGGCGCGCCTGGCTGGGCGCCGGCGTGGCCGCCTCGCTGGGCTTGCTGATGCTGCGCCCGCCCACGGACCTGTGGCCGGCCGTGGCCGGTCTTGCCGCCGACTATGCCACGGGCACGGGCGAGCAGCGTGAAGTGGCGCTCGATGGCGGCGTGCTGGTGCAGATGAATACGCAGACGCGCCTTGACGCGGCTCCCGTGCAGGACGGCGCCGCGTCGCTGGTGCTGCTGGCGGGCGAGGCGGAATTCCAGGCCGGCCTGCGCGGCGCGGCGAGGGTGCGCGTGCAGGCGGGCGACGGCAGCGTGTCGGCCGGCAGCGCGCGCTTCAATATCCGCCTGTTCGGCCAGGAAGTGTGCGTGACCTGCCTGGCGGGCCGCCTGCGCGTGGCGCAGGCCGGCAACGATGCGGAACTGGCCGCCGGCCAGCAGCTGCGCTACCGGCCCGAGCATTTCGGCATCGCGCGCGCCGTGGCAAAAAGCGACGTCAGCGCGTGGCGCCAGCGCTTGCTGGTGTTCAAGCAAAGCACCCTGGCCGAGGTGGTGGACGAGGTGAACCGCTACCGTCCCGGCAAGCTGATCCTCAATGGCGACGCCTTGAAATACACGCGCGTGCAAGCGAGCTTTTCGCTCGACCGCCTCGACGACGTGATCGCCCTGATCCAGGACGCGTATGGCGCGCGCGTGACGCGGCTGCCGGGCGGCATCGTGCTGTTTGGTTGAGTGCCAAGGCGGTGCGCCAATTATGACATTTTCATGACCTTTTGCAGTCCCGGACCTTGTTGCCTGTCAATGCTGCTGGAAGCCGCGAATCAGTGCCTGCCGCCCGCCCCCGTGCGTGCCGCGCGCCGCCTCGCGATATCGGTCAGCAACGGAACATGAAAAGGGAATGTCGCCATGCAGCGAAGCAAGTCGGTCACGAAACACGCATCCTCCTCCGCCATGGCGGGCAGCCAGACGGGTCGCCCGGTGCGATTGAAACCGCTGGCGCTGGCCATCGCCATGCTGCTGCAGGCGGGCGGCGCGCAGGCGCAGCAGCCATTCAGCGGCGCCTGGTTCGCGGGCAAGGGGGCCAACCAGGGCGCGGCCACCGCCACGGGACGCTTGCCGAATGGCCAGCCGGCCACATCGCTGAACAATCCCCTGCTGCAGCAGCAAAAGGCCGAAGGCAAGCTGCAGCAATCGCTGAATAACCTGTTGCTGGCCGCGCGCGGCATCGCCGCCGAGCAGGCGGTGCAGGCGGCCGCGCGCCAGGCGGCGCTGGCGGCGGGCGGCGCCCCCGATGGCCTGGTCAAGGGTGGCTTGCAGGTCGACACGAACAGCCTGACGGCTGGCTGGCTCAATGCCCAGGGACCCGTGCAGACCCAGGCCGACGGCAAGACCGTCGTGAAGGTCGTGCAGACGGACGACAAGGCGATACTGAACTGGGAAAGTTTTAACGTCGGCAAGAACACCACCTTGCAATTCGAGCAGAAATCGAACTGGTCCGTATTAAACCGCGTCAATGATCCGCTGGCGCGCCCCAGCCAGATCCAAGGCCAGATCAAGGCCGACGGCACGGTGATGATCGTCAACCGCAACGGCATCGTGTTTACGGGCAGCAGCCAGGTCGATACGCGCAACCTGGCGGCGGCCGCCATGGGCATGAGCGACAGTCAGTTCAAGAGCGGCCTGTACGGCAAGACGCAGGGCACGGGCGCCGTGCCGACCTTCGCGAATGACTTGCTGCTGGGCCAGAATACCTCCACGCATGGCAAGGCCGAGGCGGACGTTATCGTCGCCGCCGGCGCGCGCATCGACACGCGCAAGCCGCAGACGGTGACGGAAGGCGGCGGCTATGTCTTGCTGGCCGGCCGCAACGTCGACAATGCGGGCGCCATCACCACGCCGAACGGCCAGACCACCCTGGCCGCCGGCGACGCCATCGTCGTGCGCCCGGGCCAGGGCACGGACAAGAACCAGTATTCGAGCACGCGCGGCAATGAAGTCGAGATGCTGCGCACGGCCGGCAGCAGCGCCGGCGCCGTCGTCAACAACGGCCTGATCCAGTCGGCCGGCGGCGACATCACGCTGAGCGGCAACTCGCTGCGCCAGGACGGTATGCTGCTGTCGAGCACTTCCGTCAACGGACGCGGCGCCATCCACCTGACGGCGGCGGGCGAGGATGCCAAGGTCACCATGGGACGTGGCAGCGTCAGCGCCATTTTTATCGACGACAATGGCGCCACGGCGCTCGATGTGCAGCGTGACACCTTGCTGAAAGATACGGGCAAGGGCACGGACACGCCGCTGGACCGGCGCGACCAGTCGCTGGTGCGCATCGTCTCCGCTGGCAATGTCGAGTTCGAAGGCGATTCGCTGACCCTGGCCACGGGCGGCCAGGTGCTGGTCGACGCGGCCCGCCGCAGCCACGTGGCGCGCGACGCCGCCATCGACGTCTCGGGCGCCGTCGGCGTGAAGGTCGACATGAGCAGCAACAATGTGCTGATCAATGTGCAGGGCAACGAGCAGCGCGACGCACCGGGCAGCCGCGACGCGAAATACCTGAACAACAGCGACGTGTGGGTCGACCGCCGCGACCTGGTGCTGGTGCCGGCCGGCACCAACGGCTATGCCACGGACCGCTGGTACACGGCCGGCGGCTTGCTGGAAGTGAGCGGCTACCTGAACACCAGCGGCCACGGCATCGGCGAATGGGCTGCCCAGGGCGGCACCGTCGGCTTTGGCGGCGGCGAAGTGGTGACGCAGGCCGGTTCGCGCATCAACATCGCCGGCGGCTCGCTCGACGTGCAGACGGGCATGGTCAAGCAGACGTGGCTGAAGGGCGCCGACGGCGCCATGTACAAGCTGAGCACGGCGCCCGGCGACAACCTGTACACGGGCTTGTACCGCGGCTATGAAAGCACGCATGCGCGCTGGGGCGCGAACACGACGGAAACCCATGCGAATGCCCTGATCGGCCCGCGCGAGCGCCTGGAAAACGGCTATACGGTGGGCCGCGACGCGGGCCGCCTGATCGTGTCCACGGGCGCGGCCGTGCTGGAAGGCGATATCGATACGTCCGTGTTCCAGGGCGAGCGCCAGCAGCGCAAGCGCGATGAGGGCATGGACAGCTACAAGCAGGCGCAGACGTCGGCGGCGCGCGCCGGTCAATTGATCGTGGGCAAAATGACGCCCGTCTTCGATACGCGCACGGGCCAGCTGCGCGACAGCCCGCAAGCCGTGCTGGACAAGGTGCAAATCGGCAAGGTGGCGGGCATCGCCGATGGCCAGCTGCTGGCCGATGCCTTGCCGGCCGCGCGCAGCAAGACCCTGCAGCTCGACGCCGACTGGCTCAACGGGCTGGAGCTGGGCGCCCTGAAACTGTATGCCTACGACAGCGTGAGCGTCGACGCCGACCTGCGCGTGGCCGATGGCGGCGACATCGCCCTGCACGCCACCGACGTGGCCCTGAAGGCGAACGTGAGCGCGCGCGGCGGCAGCATCGCCGCCGGCGACATCGTTTCGCGCTACCTGGCGGATGCGGGCGCGGTCTGGGCCGATGGCAAGCTGGCGCCGGCCAACCGTCCCACGGGAACGGCCGGCGTGCGCGTGGCGCCCGGCGTGCGTCTCGATGCGCGCGGCCTGTGGAGCAACCTGGAACTCGATCCGGGCGCCGTCGCCGGCTTGCCCTATGTGAATGGCGGCAAGGTCACCCTGAAAAGCTCGGGCGGCATCGACCTGACGGGCGGCAGCGTCATCGACGTCTCGTCCGGCGCCGCCCTGATGGGCAATGGCAGCCTGCAGGGCGGGCGCGGCGGCGACATCACCCTGGCGGTCGACCTGCCGACGGAGAAAGCGCCGACGGGCGCCATGCTCAAGCTCGACGGCGAATTGCGCGGCCATGGCGTGAAAGGCGGCGGACGCCTGGTCATCGACAGCGGCGCGGCCGTCAGCATCGGCGGCAAGCTGCTCGAAGGCGACGTATTGCCAGCCGGCAGCAGTTCACCGCTGGCCCTGCGCCTGGCCGATGAATTCCCGATCGCCAAGGGCGAGAAGATCCCCTTCGATTTCGCGCTGAGTACCAGCCTGATCAAGCCGGGCCAGACCCTGGGCAAGCCGGTGACGGCGGACGTGTCGGCGCAGAAACCGCTGGTGCTGGGAGCCGACCTGCTGGTGCCGCCGGGCGCCTATGTCGTCATCGCCGGCGGCACGTCTGTCTACCAGGGTTCCATCGCTCCCGCCGGCAGCGTGCTGACAGCCGTCAACAACCTGCCGGCCGGCTTCGTGGTCTCGGCGACGGTCTTTCCGAACGGCTTGCCGATCCAGCCGGTGACGACGCAGTATGCGGCCGGCAGCATCGCCGCCGACGACCTGCGCGCGCCGCGCGGCATGGTGCTGCCGGCCGGCATCGCGCTGGGACGCGATGTCGCCGTCCAGCCCATGCTGGCGCTGGACGCCAGCCTGTTCCGGAGCGGTTTTGCCGACTACGCCGTCACGGGCCGCGATGGCGTCGTGGTGGTCAAGGATACGCAGATCGATGTCGCCATGCCCGTGCTGCGTTTCAATCCCGCCACGGGCCATACGGTGGCGGGCGGCACCGATCCTGGCGCCGCGCTGGAACTGTGGACGCCGCAGCTGTACCAGGAAGATGCGCGCAAGGCCAGCCTGACGCAGCGCGCCGGCGCCAGCCTGTCGCTGACGGCCGGCAGCCCGCACGTCAAGGGCGGCATGGTGGTGCAGGAGGGCGCCGCCATCAAGGTCGATCCGGGCCGCCAGATCAGCCTGACGGGCAATGACCAGATCACCATCGACGGCAAGCTCGAAGCCTGGGGCGGCAAGATCGCCGTCCTGCCAGGCACGTTTGGCACGGGCAATGAGGTGGATGTGCCGAACGGCAAGGGACAAGCCACGTCGATCTGGATCGGCGACAAGGCCGTGCTCGACGTCGCGGGCCGCGCCACGGTCGCCACCGACATGCGGGGCGGGCGCTATGGCCGTGCGGACCAGGGCGGCAGCATCGAAATCGGCGCCCGCTACAAGGCCGATGCTGCCAGCGTCGACGCGGCCGATGCCTTTGTCGTCGTGCGTCCGGGCGCGCTGCTCGACGCCAGCGGCGCGCAAGCCACGCTGGATTTGCCGAACCAGGGCACCGTCAACGTGGCCGGCAACGGCGGTTTGATTTCGCTCAGTTCGTATAACGGCATCTTCGCCGACGGCACCTTGCGCGCCGCGGCCGGTGGCGCCGGTGCGGCCGGCGGCACCCTGGCGCTGGCGCTGGACACGCCCAATTATGGCAAGGTCAACCGCTACAACTTGCAAGGCGACAACGTGGACAACGCGGTGCGCGTGCCGCGCGAAATGCAGCTGGCGCAGGTGCAGGGCGAGAGCGCCTTGCCCGACGACTTGCGCGCCGGCCAGCAGGATGCGGCGCTGCGCTACGGCAGCGCGCGCCTGGGCGCCGACCGCGTGCAGGCGGGCGGCTTCGACAACCTGGCCCTGCACGTGAATGGCATGCTCAGTTTTGACGGCGACGTCAATCTGTCGCTGGGCCAGAGCCTGCGCCTGAGCGCCACCTCGCTGGGCCTGGCGCAGCAGCCTTTGCCCGATGGCCAGGACAAGGCGGTCAGCCTTGCCAGCCAGGTGCACCTGGCGGCGCCGTACGTGCGCCTGGGGACGGCCGTGCGTGCGCAGAAGGACGACTACATCGTGCCCAATGCCGTGAAAGGCTCGAAGAACCTGGGCAAGGGACGCGGCATGCTGGGCGTGCCGCTGGTGGCCGAGGATTCCCTGCTGCAGATCGATGCGGGCATGCTCGATATCGCGGGCGAGGTCAACATGGGTACGCGCGGCACCATTGCGCAGAGCAGCGGCGCCGACCTGGTGGTCGAGCGCGACGCCTTCGAGCAGCTGACCCTGAACAGCCGCGGCGACATGCGCCTGTCGAACAGCGCCGCCCTGTACCAGCCCGGCAATGCCACCCTGGTCGCCGCGCAGATCTACCCGGCCACGGGCGACAGCGGCACGGTCACGGTGGGCCAGAAGAGCGGCATCGACGAATACGGCAATATCCGCGTCACGCTCGATCCCCTGCGCACGCTCAATATCGGGCGCAGCGGCGACGGCGCCATGCCGAACCAGCCGTTCTCCGTGTTCGGCACCCTGAGCCTGGTTGCGCCCACCATCAACCAGCATGGCGTGCTGCGCGCGCCGCTGGGCCAGATCAACCTGGGCGCCGAAGGCTTTGAAGCCAATACGGGCCGCGTCAACCTGTTGCCTGGCAGCCTGACCTCGGTCAGCGCGAAAGGCTTGACGATGCCGTACGGCGGCACGCTCGATGGCTTGAGCTACCTGTATGACGGCAACGATGTCGTGTTCAAGGGCGTGGGCAACGGCCCGGAGATCGCCTTGACGGGCGCCGCCATCGACGTGCAACAAGGCGCCGTGCTCGACCTGTCGGGCGGCGGCACCTTGACGGGCGCGGCCTTCCTGGCCGGCCGCGGCGGCTCCACCGACGCGCGCCTCAATCCGCTGGTACAGATGAAGCCGAACGGCGGTTTTACCTTGCCCGGCCTGAACACCAATCCCGTGTACGCCATCATTCCCGGCGTACAGCCTGACGTGGCGCCTTTGACGGCCGAGCAGGGCGCGGGCAAGCCCGCCGTGGGACGCCAGATCACCATAGCCGCGGGCGTGCCCGGCCTGGCGGCCGGCACCTACACCTTGCTGCCCTCGAATTTCGCCCTGCTGCCTGGTGCTTTCCGCGTGGAACTGAATGGCCTGGCCGGCGCCGTCGAGACGGGCGGCACGATCGCCATGCGCAATGGCTCGTTTGCCACGGCGGCACAGACGGGCATCGCCGGCACGGCGATCCGCGACGCGGTGGCGCAACAAGCCATCCTGACGCCGGCCGACGTGCTGCGCAGCTATTCGCAATACAATGAAACGGGCTATGCCGCCTTCGCCGTGGCGCAGGCCACGCGCGACGGCGTGCCGCGCGCCGCGCTGGAGCGCGATGCCAAGGGCGTGCGCGTGCAGCTGATCGCCCCGTCCGTGCACAGCGTCAAGGACAACCATACGCCGTTGATGATGGATGGCAGCGCCCTGTACGCGCCGGCCGAAGGCGGCTTCGGCGGCTCATTGCTGCTGGGCACGGGCAACCATGCGTCGACCCGCTACGAGGTGCTGGCCGACGGCACGGCGCCGCTGGCCGATTTCAATGGCGTCTCCGTGCATGCCTCGCAGATCAATGCCTTCGGCGCCCAGCGCGTGGGCATCGGCGGCTTGCCGCGCGTGACCTACAGCGAATTTGGCACGGGCAGCAACCAGCGCGCCAATATCGCCGCCATCAAGGAATCGGCGGGCGGCATCGTGCTGCGCGACGGCGCCGTGCTGAAGGCGGCCGAAGTGTTTCTGGTGACGGCGAGAAAAGACGACGGCATCGTCCTCGAGCAGGGCTCCGGCATCAATACGCTGGGCCGCGGCAAGGCGGCCTGGGATTCCCGCGACGGCTATGCGTACGAGCCGATGGGCAGCGTGCTGGCCGTCTCGAACGGCTGGCTGGACATGCTGCCGGCCGCGCCGCCGTCGTCCGAATCGTTTGGCCCCGGCATCATCGATATCGGCGCGTGTGCGAAGGCGGGCGGCGCCTGCGGCGGCAGCACGTCGCTGTATTCCGAGGGCACCATCGCCGCCGTGACGGAGCGCGCGTTTACCCTGCGCGACAACGTGCGCTACGGCACGCGCAACCTGGTGCTGGCGATGGGGTCGATCAACGTCGGCAGCGAGGCGTCCCTGGCGGACGCCAGCGCCCGCGGCGCCTTGCCGGACGGCCTCGCGCTGAACCAGGGCGTGCTCGACCGCCTGCTGCGCGGCGACACCAGCACGGGTGCACCGGCGCTGGAAAACCTGGGTTTGACGGCGCGCAATTCCTTCAACTTCTATGATTCGTCGCAGCTGTCGACCATCGATGCGGCCACGGGCAAGTCGTCACTGTCGCGCCTGGTGCTCAATACGCCCGCCATCTACGGCTATGGCGGCACGGACGCGCTGGCGCGCATCCACACGGATACCCTCGTGTGGCAGGGCGCGACGAATGCGCCTGGCGCCGTCGTCGCCAATGGCCCCGGCACGGGCAGCGGCCGCCTGCAGGTCGATGCCAAGCGCATCGAGTTCGGCTTCACGCCGGACAGCCGTCCCGACACCATCCACAAGCTGGACCGCCTGGTGCTGGGCTTTGGCCAGGTGGCGCTCAATGCCAGCGAACAGCTGACGGCCAACAACAAGGGCAGCCTGTCCGTCTATCAGTCGCAAAGCGCGTGGGATACGGCCACGAATGGCTATCACTACAGCGGCGGCGATTTGCTGATCAACACGCCGCTGTTGACGGGCGCGGCCGGTTCCGTCAACCGCATCACGGCGGGCGGCGACCTCAAGGTGAGCGCACCGGCCGGTGCCGCCGCCACGCCGACGAATGCGGCGCTGGCCGGTGCCCTGGGCGCCGAAGTGGCGCTGAGCGGCAACAGCGTCAGCGTGGATACGTCGGTGGTCTTGCCGAGCGGGAAATTGACCCTGTCGGCCGAGCGCGATGTATTGCTGGGCGACAAGGCCAAGCTGGACCTGGCGGGCCGCAAGATCGATTTCTACGACACCAGCAAGTACAGCTGGGGCGGCGACGTGATCCTCGACAGCCGCGAGGGCGACGTGCGCCAGGCGGCCGCTTCCGTGATCGACGTGTCGGCCGTGAACAACCGCGCCGGCAAGCTCAGCGTGATCGCCACGGGCGACGCGGCGGGCACGGCCGACTTGCGCGGCAGCCTGCTGGGCGGCGCCAGCGGCAGCTATGACGCGGGCGGCACCCTGGTACCGTACGCGGCGGGCGGTCTGGAGCTGCGGGCCCAGCACGTCGGCGATTTCGCCGGCCTGAACCAGCGCCTGAACACGGGCAAGGTATTTGGCAGCCGCAGCTTCCAGCTCAAACAGGGCAATCTGGCCATCGGCGACGAGCTCAAGGCGCGCGAAGTGAGCGTCTCCGTCGACGGCGGCAGCCTGACGGTGAACGGCCGCATCGACGCCAGCGGCGAACAGGTGGGCAGCATCCGCCTGGCCGGCCGCGACGGCGTAACCATCCAATCGGGCGCCGTGCTCGATGCGCATGGCACGGTGCTGCGCACGGACAGCTATGGCCAGGTGATCGAGGCGCCGAACCGCGCCGTGATCGAACTGGCGTCGCCGGGCGGCCGCCTGACCCTGGAAAACGGCGCGCGTTTCGACCTGCGCAGCGGAGACAAGGGCGGCAACTACGGCAGCATCGACCTGAACGCGCGTCGCCTCGGCGGCGCCACGGGCGACGACATCGACATCGACGCGGCCGGCGCGCTGAACATCGCCGGCGCGCGCACGATCAACGTCAATGCCTTCTGGCAATACAAGGATGCGCCCGCCGGCACGGGCAAGGATGCGGACGGCCGCAGCTACCAGAGCATCAACCAGGCTTACCTGGACGAGAAGCACGGGGACAGCCAGGTCTTCATGGCCAATGCGCTGGCGAACGGCAACTTGATGAACAACAAGCTGCGCGGCTTGCGCGGCGATGCCAACGCCTTCCACCTGCGCCCCGGCGTCGAGATCGTCAGCGCCACGCCGGGCGGCGACCTGCATATCGATGGCGACATCGACCTGTCCGGCCACCGCTACGACGGCGTCAATCCGCTGGCGCGCCTGAGCGGCGTGTACGGTTCGGGCGAGGCCGGTGCGCTGGTGCTGCGCGCCGGCGGCAAGCTCAGCGTCTTTGGCAGCATCACCGATGGTTTCGATACCAGCGCCCTGCCAGTCACGCTGGATGACAAGGGCTGGCAGCTGGTGAAAGGCCGGCTGCCGTGGGGCGGCGAGGTCGTCGTGCCGCAAGCGGGCCTGGTGACCCTGGCCGAGGACACGTATTTCAAATCGGGCACGAGCGTCAATTTCGCCGTGCCGATGAAAGCCATGGAGTTGCGCAGCGGCACCTTGCTGGCGGCGCGCGCCACCTTGACGGCGGAGTTGAACTTGCCTGCAGGCAGCGTGCTGGGCGGCGCCGTGCGCAATGCCGACGGCAGCGTGCTGTACGCGGCCGGCACGGTCTTGCCCAAGGCGTTGACCTTATCGAGCGGCATGCAGCTCGATGCCGGCCTGCGCCTGCCCGGCGCGGCCCAGGTGGCGGCCATGGTGTGGCCGGCGAACGTGGCCCTGCCTTTCCCCGAAGGCCGGCCGTGGGACGTGGCCGATGGCACGAATGCCGTCAATGGCGTGGTGCTGGCCTCGGCGCTGGCGCTGGACAAGGGCAGCGTGCTGCCCGCCGGCACCGTGGTCAGGCTGCCGGGCGACGTCACCATGGTGTCGCTGCGCAGCGAGGATGGCAGCGGCAGCCAGGGCCGCAACCTGGCGCTGGCGCCCATGCTGGCCCAGGGTTCGCAAGCGTGGTCGCTGCGCCTGGTGGGCGGCGCCGATACGGCGGCGGCCGACACGCGCGCGCTGCGCCCGCATGCGAAGGACGCCCATCTGATGCTGGCCGATGCGCATTACGGCATGGCCACTATCCGCGAGTTGGTTCCAGGCACTGGCTTGCCCGCAAAGTATGAATGGGGCGAAGATGCCGGCCTGTTTGGCGAGATACCGGGCACGCCGATCGACCTGACTTTGTTTCCCGACGAAGAAGCGCTGCTTGGCTTCAATGAATATGGCGCAATCGTCGTCAAGATTCAGGACGGCACGGAGCCTGAATACGTGCACGTGACTGCGCCGGCGCGCCAGCCCCTGTTCAGCGTGCTGCGCACGGGCACGGGCGACCTCGATTTGCTGGCCGCGGGCGACTTCGACATGCGTTCGCTGTATGGCGTCTACACGGCGGGCACGCAGTCGGCCTCGCCGCTGGTCGATGGCAAGGATCTGTTCAACCTGCCGCGCGGCCTGAACGCCAAGGGCCAGCTGCTCGGTGCGCTGGGCCAGGACTTTACGCCGTTCGTCGATGGCGGCAGCCAGAGCCTGTACCGCGCCTGGTATCCCGAGCATGGCGGCAATCTGCTGCTGCGCGCCCAGGGCGACGTCAAGGGCGACACGCTGGGCAGCTCCACCCAGCGCCGCGAGGATGCCATCGGCTGGCTGCGCGCGCAGCAGGACACCAGCGACATCGGCACCTGGCTGTGGCGCCAGGGCAGCGGCAGCACGGGGGGCGGCGTGCCGACGGCATGGTGGATCAATTTCGGCACCTATGTCGCGCGTCCCGAAGGCGTCGACCTGTTCTCGGGCTTGCCGGGGCTGTCGGGCTTTACGGGCATCGGCACTCTGGGCGGCGGCAATCTGCTGCTGCAGGCGGGCGGCGACGCCGGCATGCTGGCCTCGCGCGCCGATCCGGGCGGCGAGTTCGCGCCGCGCAGCCAGGGCCTGAACGTGGCCGTGGGCAGCACGGGCAGGGTGACGCCGGACGGCAAGCTGCTGCTGACGGGCGGCGGCGATCTCGATATCCGCATCGGCGGCGGACTGAACCCCGTGGCCGAGGTGCGCAGCTTCGACAGCAATAGCGACCGGCCGAACCCGAACACGCGTTTCGAACGCCAGGTGCCTGGACTGAACAGCACGCTCACCAACCTGCGCGGCGCGCTGCGCCTGGAGGCGGGCGCCGTGGGCGGCATCGAATTGCGCTTCGACCGCGCCGATCCGACGGAATCGCGGCCGTATGAAACCTACACGGCGGGCACGGCGATCGCCAGCGGCGGGCCCATCCTGGTGCCGGGCGACAGCGGCGTGCGCATCGATGCGCGCGGCGACGTGGTGCTGGGCGGCGTGGCCGATGCGGGCCGCGTGAAGCAACTGGGCTATGGTTCGCCGTTCAGCTACCAGGGCGTGGAGCGCACGGGCGAAGGCTGGAGCTGGTTTTCGCTGTGGACGCCGGCCACGGCCATCGACCTGTTCAGCGCGGGCGGCAACCTGACGCCCACCTCGTCCTGGATCAATGCGATGGCCGGCGACAACCACGCGCCGACGGACGGGCGCTTCGTCATGCCGTCCGTGCTGCGCGCCGTGGCCGCCAGCGGCAGCTTGTACTACGGCAATGCCAGCCTGGGCCGGCTGGGTGATGGCGGCAAGGTGGACATGCCGCAAAACGGCGTGATCCTGGCGCCGTCGCCGGTGGCGCCGCAATTTGTCAGGACGGGCACGGGCCAGCTGGAAATGCTGGCCGCCGACTCCATCCATGCGGCCGGTTATCCGATCACGCCATCGGGCGCCGACCCGCGCATGCTGCCGAATCCGTTCAATCCGGGCTTTGTCGGCGCCCTGGACAAGGTCTGGTTCGGCCTGCTGCCGCTGCATAACGTCAGCGCCGATGCGCTGGCGCCGGGGCCATTGAAATGGTTTGGTACGACGTCGAATGGCGCCAGCGATGCCAATCAGCAAGTGTATCCGCTGTTCAGCATGACGCCGCCGACGGTTTCCGACTATGTGCCGGCAGGCCAGTTGCCCGCGCACTTTTATGCCAACAACGGCGACATCGTCGGCCTGCGCACGGGCGGTATCGTGTACCGGGGCAACCTGAAGGGCGTCAGCGGCGCCCTGGGCCTGTGGTATGAGGGCGGCGGCGCCGTGGCCGTGCGTGCCGGACGCGACATCGTCAATTCCGGCACCCCGCTCGGCAACGTCGAGAGCGTGCCGGACGGCGCGGCGGGATGGACCAGCCAGCCCTTTGCCAACAGTCCCGAGCTGCCGGAAAAGCCGGTCGTCTTCGGCAGCTCGTCGGCGCGCGGCAATCTGTTCGTGCACCGCCATGCCGATGACGTTTCCGTCGTCAGCGCCGGGCGCGATATCCGCTACAGCACCTTCTATGTGGCGGGGCCGGGCCAGCTCAATGTGAGCGCCGGGCGCGACCTGTACATGGCCGACAAGGCGGAATTGCGCAGCCTCGGCTCCATCGTCAATGTCGGCCAGGACAAGCGCGGCGATGGCGCCGGCATCAGCGTGGCCGCCGGCGTGGGCCGCAACGGTCCCGACTATGCGGCCTTCGCGGCGCGCTACCTGGACCCGGCCAAGCTGGCCGACCCAGGCAAGCCGCTGGCCGAGCAGGCCGGCAGCGCCGTGTATGTCTATGGCGGCAAGCTGACCCTGGCCGACTGGCTGCGCGGCCAGTTTGGCTACAAAGGCGACGAGGCGGGCGCTGCCGCCTTCCTCGGCACGAAGCAGGCCGAGCTGGAGAAAGCCGGCCAGCAAAACGGCGGCGTGCGGCGCGACCTGGCGCGCGAATACGCGCAGGTCAGCCAGCTGCACCTGGTGAACTGGCTGACGACGCGCTTTGGCGGCGACAGCGGCCTGGGCATCCGCTACGACCCGGCCACCGATGCGCGCAGCTTCTTTGCCGCCTTGCCGAAGGAACAGCAGCAGGTGTACCTGAGCAATGTCTACTTTGCCGAGCTGAAGGCGGCCGGGCGCGAGTACAACGATCCGGACGGTGTGCGCCGCGGCAGCTATCTGCGCGGCCGCGAAGCCATCGCCACCCTGTTCCCGGCGCAGGACAAGGCGGGCAAGAAGATCGAGTACAAGGGCGATCTGACGATGTTCAGCAGCGCGCTGTACACCGTCAGCGGATACAGCGGCGAGTACACCAAGCGGCCCGTCGCGGGCGTGCGCTACCTGAGTCCGCAGGAATGGGCCGAGGCGGGCCGTCCCGACTACAACGTGCCTTACGTGAGCGTCAACGATGCCGGCATCCACACGGATTTCGGCGGCGACATCGGCATCACCGTGCCGGGCGGGCGCGCGCTGATCGGCGTCGACGGCGGCTATGCGCCGGGCGAGGGATCTGGCGTGCTGACGCAGGGACAGGGCGACATCCAGATGTATGCGAAAGACAGCATCCTGCTGGGCCAGAGCCGCATCTTCACCACGTTCGGCGGCAACATCCTGGCCTGGTCGGCCACGGGCGACATCAACGCGGGCCGCGGCACCAAGTCCACCGTCGTCTACACGCCGCAGCGCCGCGCCTACGACAGCATCGGCCTCGTCAGCCTGTCGCCGAGCACGCCGACGACGGGCGCCGGTATCGCCACCCTGAACCCGATCCCGGAGGTGCCGCCCGGCGACATCGACCTGATCGCCCCGCTGGGCACCATCGATGCGGGCGAGGCGGGCATCCGCGTCTCGGGCAACGTCAACCTGGCGGCCCTGCAGGTGGTGAATGCGGAAAACATCCAGGTGCAGGGCAAGTCGGCGGGCATGCCAACCATTGCCTCGGTGAACGTGGGAGCACTGAGCAATGCCAGCGCGGCCGCGACGCAGGCCGTGACGGCGGCGCAGGACGTGCTGCAGCGCGAACGGGCCGCCACGCGCCAGGCGTTGCCGTCGCTGTTCACGGTGAAGGTGCTGGGCTTTGACAACGAGCAGGCGGACGAGGGCGGCACCGGCAAGCACCAGGGCGGCGAGCCGCAGGCGTCCAGCTACCAGCCGGCCGGCGTGGTGCAGGTGCTGGGCGCGGGACCGCTGACGGCGCCGCAGCTGCAGGCGCTCACGCCGAACGAGCGTCGCGGACTGCAACCGTGAGATTTATGAACATTTGATGACATTCGGCAGTCGCCGCGTGCGGCGGCTGTCTAGGCATCAGTAGATCAGTATTGGCAGCAAAAAAACGCCGGCCCAGCGCCGCAACACAGGGCAACCGTTTGATTTTAAGGTGAATGGAAGATGCGTGAGATGAGAAAACAGGGCAAGGGGGCAGCACCCGCGGCACCCGCGACCGCCTTGACGATGCTGTGCCTGGCCATGCTGGCGCTGCCCGGCATGGCGCGCGCGCAGGACGCCGTCCCGGCGGCAGCCCCCGTGGCCGCGCCGGAACGGCAAGTGACGATCGAGGAATACCTGGTGCGCGGCAATACCGTGCTCGACGCCCGCGCCATCGAAGCGGCGGTCACGCCCTTCCTGGGGCCGGGCCGCACCCTGAAGGACGTGGAAGGGGCGCGCGACGCCCTCGTTGCGGCATATCAAGCGCGGGGTTACCAGTCCGTCTACGTCGACTTGCCGGAGCAGCAGGTGGAGCAGGGTGTGGTGGTGCTGCAGGTAAGCGAAACCAAGGTGGGACGCTTGCGCGTGGTCGGCGCGCAATACAACTCGCCGCTCGACGTACGCCAGCAAGTGCCGGCCCTGACGGAAGGCACGGTGCCCGACTTTACCCAGGCGCAAGTGGAGCTGACGGCCCTGAACCGCGGTCCCAAGCGCCAGGTGATGCCGCTGGTCAAGCAGGGCAGCCTGCCCGGCACCATGGACGTGGACCTGAAAGTGGACGACAGCAGCCCGTGGCGCGCCAGCGTGGGCTTGAACAACGATTACAGCGCCGATACGAAGAAATTGCGTACCAGCATGTCGGTCGGGCATGACAATCTGTGGCAGATGGGTCATAGCGCCACCATCAGCTTTTTCGGCACGCCGGGCGACCTGAACCAGACCAAGGTGTGGTCCGCCTCGTACATGGCGCCGATCGGCACGCAGGGCTGGAGCGTGGAAGCGACGGGTTATCAGTCGAACAGCAACGTGGCCAGCACGGGCGGCACCAGCGTGCTGGGCAAGGGCCATGCGCTGGGCATGAAAGTCAACTACACGGTGCCCAACAGCGGCATCTGGTGGCACAGTTTTTCTGCCGGCATCGACTTCAAGGATAACCAGGAAGCGCTCAAGCTCAATGGCACGGGCAGCAGCGTTCCCCTGAAATATGTGCCGCTCAGCGTGTCGTATAACGGCTTTGCGCAGACGGAGGCGGCGACCTATGGCCTGGGCCTGTCCCTGGTGGCCGGCACGCGCGCCTCGTTCGGCTATGGCAGCGACAGCGCCGCCTACGACAACAAGCGCTACAAGGCCTCGCCCAGCTTCCTCGTGTTGAAGGGCGACGGCAACGCCACCTATACCCTGGGCAGCGGCGCACAGCTGCATGGGCGCATGTCGGGCCAGCTGGCCGATGCGGCGCTGGTGTCGGGCGAACAGATGGCCGCCGGCGGCGCCAATTCCGTGCGCGGCTACCTGTCGGCCGAAGCGACGGGCGACTACGGCGTGTCCGGCACCGTCGAATGGCGCACGCCCCAGCTGACGTATTTCAGCCGCCTGGAAAACTGGCGCTTGTTCGCCTTTGCCGATGGCGCGCGCCTGCGCCTGCGCGATCCGATGATCGAGCAGAAAGACCTGTTCGGCCTGGCCTCCGTGGGCGTGGGCAGCAGCTTCCAGTTCCTGCGCTACCTGAATGGCCGCATCGATTTTTCGTATCCGCTGCGCGATGGCCCGCGCACGCACAAACACGTGCGCCGCATCAATTTCAACCTGTCGGCCAGCTACTGACGGGCCAGCTCAACAGCACTGCACTTTTTTAGACTTTTCTTCGGAGAATCACTGTCATGCAACGTTTTCTTTTTCTGCTCACGATCCTGGGCACGCTCGTTCCCGGCCTGGCGCATGCCTGGTGGCAGCCCGACTGGGCTTACCGCAAACCCGTCACCGTCGATGCGGGCCCGAAGGCGGGCGCCGTGGGCGGCGATCCCGGCCGCATCCCCGTGCTGCTGCGCTTGCATTCGGGTAACTTCAACTTCGAAGGCGTCAGCGACAACGGCGCCGACCTGCGCTTCGTGGCGGGCGACGATAAAACCGTGCTGAATCACCAGATCGAGCAATTCAATCCGCTGCTGGGCATCGCCCTGATCTGGGTCGACGTGCCGGCCCTGACGGCCGGTACGCCGCAGCAGCTGTGGATGTACTACGGTAATCCGAAGGCGCCCGCTTCCGGCAATGGCCAGCGTACGTTTGACCCCGACTACAGCCTCGTGTACCACTTCAGCGAACCGGGCGTGCCCTCGCGCGACAGCACCGCCTACGGCAACCATGCCCAGACGGCCGTGCCGGCGCTCGACGGTTCCGTCATCGGCGCCGGCGCCCGCCTGGGCACGACGCCATTGATGCTGCCCGCCTCGCCATCGCTGGCGCTGGCCGCCGGCGCGCCGTTCACCTTTTCCGCCTGGGTGCGTCCGGACAGCCTGGGCGCCCAGCAAGTGCTGTATGCGCGCCGCGATGGCGCCAATGAATTGCTGATCGGCGTGGACCAGGGCGTGCCTTTCGTGCAGGTCAATGGCCAGCGCAGCAAGCCGGGCCAGCCCATCCAGGCGAATCAATGGTCGCACCTGGCCGTCAAGGCCGACAAGAACAATGTGGCCCTGTACGTGGGCGGCCGTCCGGCCGTCTCGCTGGCCACCGCGCTGCCAGCCTTTACGACGGCCGCTTCGGTGGGCGCCGATGCGCCGCCGGTCGCCGCCGGCGCCGCCGCCCTGGCCAACTTCACGGGCGCCATCGACGAGCTGCGCCTGTCGCGCACGGCCCGTCCCGACGCCCTGCTGCTGGCCGACGCCGTCTCGCAAGGTTCCGAATCGCGCCTGGCCGTGTTTGGCGCCGACGAACAGCAGGCCGGCAAAAGCCATTTCGGCTTCATCATCGCCGCCATGCCGCTCGACGCCTGGATCGTCGTCGGCGTGCTGGGCCTGATGATGGTCTTGTCGTGGATCATCATGATCGGCAAGGGCCGCAGCTATGGCGCCATCTCGCGCGCCAATGCCCAGTTCATGCAATCGTTCCACGAAGCGGCCGGCGCGCCGCTCGACCATTTGGCGCGCAACGGCAAGCTGAGCGCTTCCGTGAAGACGGATTCCTCGCTGTGGCGCCTGTATGACGTGGCCATCGACGAGATGCGCCGCCGCCACGACCGCGGCTACGACTTGAACGCCGTGTCGAACGCGACCATCGGCGCCATCCGCGCCGCCATGGATGGCGTGATGGTGCGCGAAAGCGAGCGCATGTCGAAACGCATGATCTGGCTGTCGACCACCATCGAAGGCGCGCCGTACGTCGGCCTGTTCGGCACCGTGATCGGCATCATGCTGGTGTTCGTCGTGGCGGCCATGGCCGGCGCCGTGGACATCAACTCGGTGGCGCCGGGCATGGCGGCAGCGCTGCTGTGTACGGCTGCTGGCCTGGGCGTGGCGATTCCCGCGCTGTTCGGCTACAACTGGCTGTCCTCGCGTTCGGACGCCATCGTCGCCGACATGGCCGTCTTCGTCGATGAATTCGCCACGCGTCTGGCGGAAGAGCAGGGCGACGGACGCCAGATGCGTCCCGTGCTGCAACAGGCGTGAGGGGCGCATAACCATGGCCACCTCCGCCAAGTTTACCCCCCGCAAGCGTAGCGGCGGCATCAACATCACGCCCTTCGTCGACGTGCTGCTGGTGGTGCTGGTGATTTTCATTCTGACCAGCAACGCCAGCATCCCCGGCATCAAGGTCGACCTGCCCAAGGCCAGCTCGGCCATGGCGCTGGAAAAGCCGAAGACCAAGGCCATCACCATCGACAACGCGGGCCAGGTCTTCCTCGACGCCTATCCCGTCACCCTGCCCGAGCTGGAAGAGCGGCTGCGCACGGAAAAGGCGCTGACGCCCGACTTCCCCGTAATCGTGCGCGGCGACGCCGCCGTGCAATACGCGAAAGTGGTCGAAGTGCTGGACTTGCTGCGCCGCATAGACCTGAACCAGGTGGGCCTGGTGACCGGCAAGCCGGCATGAGGAGCGCAAGGTGAAGCGTGACGACATGATGAAGATGGCCGCCTCGGAACCGTCGGGCGCGGCGCAGTGGTGGCGCCGCTGGGGCGGCGTGGCCGGCGGCGCGCTGCTGGCCGCTGGTCTGGCCGCGCTGGTCTGGTATTTGCTGTCGGACACGGCGGCCACCAAGCGCGAAGTGGCGGCCCCGCCGATGCTGATGCTGCCACCGCCGCCACCGCCGCCGCCGGAACCGGAAAAATTGCCGGAACCGACACCGGACAAGGTGGTGCCGGAAGTGTCCGAGCCGGAACCGACGCCGGCCGACAAGCCCATGGATGACGCGCCGGAAAGCCCGTCGCCGGACAAGGGCGACCCCGTCACCATCGACGGCGCGGCGCAGGCCGGCAGCGATGCGTTCGGCATCCAGGCCGGGCGCGGCGGCGGCATGACGGGCGGCGGCGGAGGCGGCGGCCTCGGCGCGGGATCGTACGGCCGCTATGTGGCCAACGCGCTGCAGCTGGCGTTCGCCCGCGACCCGCGCACGCGCCAGCTGGCGTTTGCCGACATCCGCGTCGACCTGTGGCTCGATACGGAAGGCCGGACGTCGAAGGTCCACCTTGTGCAAGGCACGGGCAATGCGCAGACGGATGAGCAAGTGCTGGCCATGGTGCGCGACTTCCGCGCCGATGAGCGGCCGCCGGCGTCCCTGCGTTTCCCGGCCCGCGTATCGATCAAGGGCCGCCGGCCATAGGTCCCTCATTCATTTTAATTTTTACCGAAAGAAACAATGAATTCCTTATTTTCTCCCTCACAGCGTGCGCGCCGCCTTCCGCTGGCGCTGGCCGCCCTGGCCCTGAGCATGGCGGCTGGCGCCGTGCAAGCGCAGGCACCGGCCGACAGCACCATGGTCAAACTGATCCGCGGCCTGATCCAGAGCGGCGCCCTGAACAAGGATGCCGGCGAAGCCTTGCTGGCGCAGGCGCAGAGCGAAGCGCTGGCCGCCGCGCAAGCCCGTCCGGCCGCCGCGCCGGCCGCCCTGGCGCAGGTGCAGCCGGGCGACGTGCGCGTGCCGTATATTTCGCAAACCGTGCGCGAACAGATCCGCGACGAGATCAAGGGCCAGGTCATGGCCGAAGCAAAAGCGGGCGGCTGGGCGGCGCCGAATGAAACGCCGGCCTGGACCAAGCGCATCCGCGTGGAAGGCGACGTGCGCGCACGCTACGAATCGCGCTATTACGACATGGCCAACAGCAATATCGAGATCGACTGGCGCGCGCTCAACAGCGGCAGCGGCTACGACGTCAATTCGAACACCAACCTGGCTTTGCCGGCGCTGCTCAACACGCGCGAAGACCGCAAGCACTTGCTGCGCGCCCGTGCCCGCCTCGGTATCCTGGCGGACATTTCCGACACCACGCAAGCGGGCATCCGCCTGGCCAGCGGCAATGACGACAGCCCGGTGTCGACCACGCAAACCCTTGGCGGCGGCTTGGGCAAGAAGAACATCTGGCTGGACCAGGCCTGGCTGTCCTACCAGCCCGCTTCGTGGCTGAAACTGACGGCGGGCCGCTTCGACAATCCGTTCGTGTCCGGCGACGAACTGTTTTCCAGCGAACTCAATTTCGACGGCATCGCCGCCAAGGTGCAGCAGCCGGTCGGCGAGAGCAAGGACGTCACCGTGTTCGGCACCCTGGGCCTGATTCCGCTCGAGTATTCGTCCGACAATGCGCCTAGCCGCAGCCAGGCAAAAATGTCGAGCGAAAACAAATGGCTGCTCGGTGCGCAAGTGGGCGCCTCGTGGAAGATCAATAGCGACCATCAATTGCGCGGCGCCTTGGCCTACTACAACTTCCGCAACATCAGCGGCGAGTATTCGCAGCCGTGTGCGCTGTACGCGGGCGCCGATGGCTGCAGCACGGACTGGTCGCGTCCATCGAGCATGCAAAAGGGCAATAGCTTGATGTTGCTGCGCAATATCGCCCTGAACCCGCTGGACCCGGCGAACACGCCCCAGCCGCAATTCGTGGGCCTGGCGTCGAAATTCCGCCTGGCCAACCTGAATGCGCGCTGGGATAGCAAGGTGGCGGGCGGCACGGACTTGCGCATCGAGGGCGATTATGTGCGCAACATGGCTTACGACAAGAATGAAATGTGGGCGCGCGCCAAGGGCGGCATCATGAACAACTTCGGCGGCACGGGCGGCATTTCGCAAGCCGATTTCAAGAGCGGCGGCAATGCCTACATGCTGCAGGGGACCCTGGGCAAGGCGAACCCGGCGGCGCGCGGCGACTGGAACGTGCTGCTTGGCTACAAGCGCATCGAACCGGACGCCTTGCCTGACGCCTACAACGATTCCACCTTCCACCTGGGCGGCACGAATGCGCGCGGCTATTACCTGGGCGGCGCGTATGCGCTCGACAAGAATACCTGGCTCAATGGCCGCTGGACGTCGAGCCGTGAAGTGTTCGGTTCGGCACTGTCGATCGACACCCTGCAAATCGAATTGAACGCGCGTTTTTAAGGAGCCATGATGTTGATATTCAACAAAACGCGCTTGCCGGTTTTGCTGCTGATGCTGCTCGCCGGTGGTGCCGCCCAGGCGCAGGGACAAAAGGGGCAAAGCATGGAAGAGCGTTTGCGCGCCGAGCTGCGCAATGTCACGGCGCAATTGCAGCAGACGCGCGGCGAGCTCGAAGCGCTGAAAGCCAAGGGCGTGCCTGCCGTCAAGGCGGCGCCCGCCGCTGCGGCGCCTGCCAGCGATGGCTTGAAAAAGGAGCTGGCGCGCAGCCAGTCGCAGCTGGCCCAGGAGCGCGCGCAACGGGAAAGGCTGGCCGCCGAGCAGCAGCGCAGCGCCGCCGCCGCGCAAGAGGCCACCGCGAATATGGCGCAGTACCGCCAGGCCGGCGAACAGCTAGCCGCCACGGGCAAGCGGATCGAAGCGGAACGGGCGCGCCTCGATGGCGAAGTGGCGGCCCAGCGCAGTGCCCTGGCGCGCTGCGAAAGCAAGAATGCCCAGCTGTATGCAACGGGGCAAGAGATCCTGCAAGCGTATGAAGGTCTCGACGTGCTGGACGTCATGAAAGCGCGCCAGCCGTTCGCCGCGCAAAGCCGGGTGAAACTCGAGCAAATCGCGCAGCAGTATGGCGACCAGCTGTACCAGGGCCGCTTTGATGCGCGTCAAACAGAAACACCTGCCGCGCCCGCGCCGGCCCCCCAATAATCTTTTTGAAATGAATGGAATGACGATGGAAAATACCAACAACTTGCTGACCACCCTGAATGCGGAACAAACGGCCGAGGCCATCAAGGCGGCCGGCTGCGCCGTCACCAGCATCGAACACGATGGTGTCGTGCGCCTGCACAGCGCCAGCCATGGCATCGGCTTTCAGGTGCTGTGGGGTAATGAAGCCGCGCCTGGCCAATATGCGGACCTGACCTTGAGCTGCCCGCTGCGCGTGCAGGGCGGCGACTTGCCGGCCGGCTTGCTGGCCGAATGGCACCGCAGCAAGCGTTTTGCCCGCGTGGCCCAGCATGGCGATTTCGTCGTGCTGGAGATGGATGTGCTGGTCGCCGGCGGCGTCAGCAAGGAGTACCTGAATATCAATCTGCAACTGTGGACGCAGATGATGGGCCAGTTCTTCTTGTTTTTGCGCAACTTTACGCCGGCCGATACGAGCACGGCACCGGTAGTCGAGGCCGCCAGCGTGGCCGAAGAAGAAACTGTGCCGGCCTGATAAGCCCTCCACAGGCGGCGAAAAAAGGCCCGTGACGGGCCTTTTTTGCCGCTGGCGGGTCCCAAGTGTCGTATTAAATACTTATTTTTTAGGCATCGCGCATTAAAACTGCTCAAAGAGCGTGTGTGAATCAAGCCAGCAAGGCCTGTATGGCGGATAATATTGCCTGTTGCCGATTTGGATACGACCTTTACACAAAAATGCGCCCCATGGATTTTACCCGCGACGAAACCAGTGAAACCCCAGTTGCCCCGGCCAGCGCGCCGGGAGCGCCTTTGCCGTATGCCGTCGCCACCTGGCTGCAGCGGGTGGAGGCTGCCGCCCATCCGAAGGCCGTGCTGACGATTGCCGAGCCCGATCCCAAACTCAACCAGCACCGCCTGATCTACGTGCTGGCGCCCACCAGCGGCGGCCGCCACGTGGCCCTGTGCCTGTACAAGGCGCGGCTGCGGCCGAACGGCGACGTGGCGGCAGCCAGTCCCATCAGCGAAATCTTTTCGCTGCTGTCGGCACCGCCCACGTTCTTGACGCCGGCCGACGAAGACCTCGTGCGTTTCTTCGTGGCCATGCGCAGCGGGCAGAATTCGCAGACGGGCAGCGCCACGGAGCCGAAGGGCAAGGTGGGCGCGGCCCTGCTGAAAATGCTGGCCGAGCAGGATAAATTGTTGTGGGCCAATTCCTGGGCCGACGTGGGCAATGGTCTCGTGTATCCCTTGAAGGAAGGTCCCGTGCGTCCCGCGCGCCTGTTCTGGCGCGACGAAGGCAAGACCATGCGCCTGGGCTGGCAAGTGGACCCGCCGGAAGGCGCAAAGCACCATGGCGCCGACCAGATCGACTACATGCTGCCCACCGATCCGCCGTGGTACATCGACAACCTGTCGTGCGGCGTGCTGGAACTGAACCAGGGCGGCTCCGACATTTCCCTCGCCGACCTGCAAGCGCTGGTGGCGCAGGCGCCGCCGTTGAACGCGAACGACAAGGTGCGCGTGTCGCAACTGCTGCTGGCGCAGGGCTTGCAGCATCTGATGCCGCTGCCGCAACCGTTGCCGCAGCGCTTGCGCAAGGATGTGCCGGCGCAACCGGTCCTGCTGCTCGATAGCGCCATGCTGGCCGACGGCAGCGCGCAGCGCTGGAGCGATTTCGCCGTGCTGTCCTACGACTACGATGGCGAGCGCGTCTCGTTCGACCCGTCGCAGCGCGTGGTGCGGCAGGTGGGCGAAGTGACGGAAATTATCCAGAGAAACACGGTCGATGAAGCGCGCGCGCTGGCGACGCTGGCCGAGCTGCAATTCAAGAAGCCGGGCTCGGCCCCCTTGAGCGGCTTGAAGGGCGCCTTGCTGCTGCCTTCCCAGGCGGAATGGCTGCGTTTTGCCGAGTCCGGCATCGACGCTTTGCTGGCGCAGGGCTGGATCGTGGAAAAGACGGCCAAGTACCGCTACGACGTGAGCGACGTGGGCGATTGGTATGCGGAGATCGACGACCAGGACCCGGACAGCGGCAACGCCTGGTTCGAGCTGGAACTGGGCATCGTCGTCAACCACGAGCGCGTGCCGCTGTTGCCCGTGCTGGTGCAGCTGATCCGCAACGCGCCCAACGATTTCAATCCGAAAGTCATCGAAGCGCATGCGGACGATGACCAGATGCTGGCGACCTTGCCGGACGGCACGCGCGTCGCCCTGCCGTGGGGCCGTGTGCGTCCGATCTTGAACACCCTGGGCGAACTGTATTTCAGCGACAAGATCAGGCATGCCGTGCGCATGTCGACCCTGGACGCGGCGCGCCTGGAAGAGCTGGCGCGGGGCCTGGAGATGCAGTGGACGGGCGGCGAGCAGCTGCGCGCCATGGGCCGCAAGCTGAGCCAGTTCGGTTCCGTGCAAAAAGTGCCGGCACCGGCTGGCTTGCAGGCGACCCTGCGCGACTACCAGGCCGATGGCCTGGCGTGGATGCAATTCCTGCGCGACCATGACCTGGCGGGCATCCTCGCCGATGACATGGGCTTAGGAAAAACCGTGCAGACGCTGGCGCATATCCTGGTGGAAAAGGAAGCGGGCCGTCTCACGCATCCGGCCCTCGTCATCGCACCGACTAGCTTGATGGGCAACTGGCAGGACGAGGCGGCCAAGTTCGCGCCCAGCCTGAAGGTGCTGCTGCTGCAAGGCAAGGACCGCGCCCAGCAATTCGACCAGATCGACCAGTGCGACCTGGTGCTGACCACCTACGCGCTGTTGCCGCGCGACGAGGAAACCCTGCGCGAGCACGATTTCCACCTCGTCATCCTCGACGAATCGCACTACATCAAGAATACGCGCAGCAAGGCGGCGCAAAGCGCGGGCCTGCTGCGCGCGCGCCATCGCCTGTGCTTGTCCGGCACGCCGCTGGAAAACCATTTGGGCGAACTGTGGTCGCAATTCCACTTCCTGCTGCCGGGCTTGCTGGGCGACGAGAAGACGTTCAATACCCAGTTCCGCCACCCGATCGAGCGCCAGGACGATCCGCTGCGCCGCATGCTGCTGAACCGCCGCATCAAACCGTTCCTGCTGCGCCGCACGAAGGACAATGTGGCCAAAGAGCTCCCGCCGAAGACGGAGATGGTGCGCAAGGTGGAATTGACGGGCCCGCAGCGCGACCTGTATGAAACCGTGCGTCTTGCGATGGATCAAAAAGTACGCGAAGAAATCGACAAGAAGGGCGTGGCGCGCAGCCAGATCGTCATCCTCGAAGCGCTGCTGAAACTGCGCCAGGTCTGCTGCGACCCGCGTCTGGTGAAATCCTTGCCGGCGAAGAAGCAGTCGGCCGGTTCGGCCAAGCTGCTCGACCTGATGCAGATGGTGGAAGACTTGCTCGACGAAGGGCGCAAGATCCTCGTCTTCTCGCAATTTACCAGCATGCTGGAATTGATCGAGGAAGAACTGGAATCGCGCGACATCCCGTACGCCTTGCTGACGGGCGAGACGAAGGACCGTGGCGCGCAAGTGGCGGCCTTCCAGCAGGGCGCCGTGCCCATCTTCCTGATCAGCCTGAAAGCGGGCGGCGTGGGCTTGAACCTGACGGCCGCCGACACGGTGATCCACTACGATCCGTGGTGGAATCCGGCGGCGGAAAACCAGGCCACGGACCGCGCCTGGCGCATCGGCCAGGACAAGCCCGTGTTCGTCTATAAATTGATTGCGAAGGGCACGCTGGAAGAAAAAATCCAGCTGCTGCAGCAAAAGAAATCGGAGCTGGCGCAATCGATCCTGGCCGAAGGCGAAGCGCAGAAGATGGCCCTGACGCAGGAAGACTTGCAGCAGATTTTCGCCCCGCTGGAAGATTAACGCTGCCGCACGCTTATACTTGGCAATTCTTTCTTGCCAGGTATAACGCATGCTGCCCTTTCTCCTCCTGCTGCTTGCCGGCGTCATCCTCATGGCGCTGCGTTTCGTCCAGTTGCGCCGCGCCCTGCTGCGCGCGCGGGCGGGCGAAGCGCAGTTCCGCCTGCTGGCCGAGCATGGCCGCGACGCCGCCTTCCTGCTCGACGCCACGACCCTCGAATTACTCTACATCAGCCCCGCCGCGCAACGCCTGACCGGTTACGACCTGGCCGCCTTGCGCGAACACGCGACGCGCCTGGCGGCCGACGTGCCGGCCCGCTTGCAGCGCTGGCGCGACGGCGACGCCAGCCGTTTGACCCTGCTGCGCGAAGTGGAGATGGCGCATGCCGACGGCCATCCTCTGGCGCTGGAAATCAGCTCGACCATCGTGCCCGCCGCAGCGGGGCGGGGCGTCACCGTGGTGGGCACGGTGCGCGACGTCAGCGCCGCCCAGGCGCAGGAAGCCGAGCGGGAAAAGGAGCAGAAGCGTTTCGCCTCGATGCTGTCGCATGAATTTCGCACGCCGCTTGCCACCATCGACGGCGCCATCCAGCGCCTCGTCTCGACGTCGAGCGAGGCCGACGAGGCCACGCGCAAGCGCTACGTGAAAATCCAGACGGCCGTCGACCGTTTGCTGGCCATGATAGACGACTATTTATCGCCCGAACGCATGGCGGCCATCGGCCGCGAGCGGGCCGCCGACGGCATCGCGCCGCTGGCCTTGCTGCAGCAGGCGGCCGCCACCGTGCCGGCCAGCCACCGCGTGCAACTGGAACTCGACGAAGACTTGCCGGCCAGGCTGCGCTGCGACGTGCCCGGCATGGCCCTGTGCCTGAAAATCTTGTTAGATAACGCCGTCAAGTTCAGCCCGCCGGGCAGCAGCATCGGCTTGTCCGCCAGGCTGGTGCCCGAGGGCGGCGTGGCCCTGTGCGTGCGCGATGCGGGACCCGGCTTGCGGGAAGAAGAACTGGCGCAGCTGTTCGAGAAAGGTTTCCGTGGAACCGATGCGACGCATGCCGGTGCGGGCCTGGGACTGTACATGGCGCGCGCCGTGGTGGACGTGCATGGGGGGAGTTTGCAGGGGCATAATCTGCCCGAAGGCGGGGCGCTTTTCCGGATTTGGCTGCCGCTTCCTGTCTAGACAAGGAAAAGCCTTGCTTCCGCTGAAGGCAACCGTGATAATTCCTTGACGTAAACCTATTGTGCCGTCCATCATGGTGCAGAAGTGAATGGCATGGTTTGCCCACGGTAGCTCACTAACGGAAGAATGGCGTAGCAATGACGAAAATACTGATCGTCGAAGACAATCTGGACTACGCCGAAGACATGGCGGAGTTTCTCGTTGAGCTCGAACACGAAGTTCATATCACCAGCTCCGCTGGCGGGATGTGGACGGCGTTGAGCCATGGTAATGTCGGCGTGGTCGTGCTGGACCTGGGCTTGCCCGATGAGGATGGCTTCAACGTCATCCCCCGCATGCGCCAGCTGTATCCGCAAATCGGCGTGCTGGTGCTGACGGGGCGTGTCGCTTTCGACAGCCGCATCCTCGGTTTGCGCCTCGGTGCCGACCACTATCTGACCAAGCCCATCAAATTCCCCGAACTGGCCGCCCACATCGAGGCGCTCGACCGCCGCGTGGGGCCGCAAGATCCCGTGCCCGAGCCAGGCAAGTGGACCTTGAAAGTAAGCGCTCGCCAACTTGAGCTGATGGGCGCCGTCATCGCCCTGACGGAAAAGGAATTCAACTTCCTGCACCTGCTGACCATCAACACCCGCCCCGTGCCGCGCGACGTCATCGTGGCCGGCATGGGCGGCGAAGACCCCGATGCGGGCCGCCGCGTCGACATGCTCGTGTACCGGCTGCGCAAGAAAGCCAAGACGGGCCTGGGCCAGGACTTGCCGCTGCGCAGCGCGTATGGCGAGGGCTACAGTCTGTCGGCCAGTTTCAACTTGTCCTGATCCCGGATGCCAGCCACCCACGGAGGGTGGCTGCATAAAAGGGACAGAGTCAATCGCTTTTTTCAAGATTTCAAATAAAACAGGGTCAGAGTCGTGTCCTGCGCTCGCAAGTGTGTAAAATCAAGGCCTTAGCCTTCATTTTTCGATTTTGCCATGGCCCGTTTGCCCCGCCTCATCATTCCAGCACTGCCCCATTACGTGATCCAGCGCGGCAGTAACCGCCAGCCCGTGTTCCAGGATGCGCTTGATTACGCGCAATTTTTGTCCTGGCTGAAAACGGGCGCGAAAATGTTCAAGGTGGCCATCCACGCCTATGTTTTATTACCAGATCAGCTGCATTTATTGGCCACGCCCAGCGATGCGACGGGTCTGGGACAGCTGATGCAGTGGCTGGGGCGCTATTACGTGCCGTATTTCAACCAGAAATACGGCCGCGAAGGGGCGTTGTGGCAGGGACGCTACAAAACCTCCGTCATCGATCCCGACAATTTCTTCCTCACTTGCTGCCGCTACCTGGAATGCGTGCCCGTGCAAACGGGGTTGGCGGGCCAGGCGCTCGATTACAGCTGGTCCAGCTATGCCCACCATGCGGGTGTGCGTCCCGATCCCGTCATCACCGACCATGCGCTGTACTGGGCACTGGGCAACACGCCGTTCGACCGCGAGGCGGCCTATCTGCGCCTGTTCGAGCAGGGACTGGGCAGCAGCCAGGTGAAAACCGTGGAACAGGCTGTATTGAAGGGCTGGCCGCTCGGTTCCGACGCTTTCAAGCAGGCGCTGGAGCAGAAAATGCAGCGGCAAGTACTGCCGGCCAAGCGGGGCCGTCCCCGCAAAACAGTGGCCGAGTCGGACGCCAATTGAAAAGCATTCGCATTTAAAACAAAAACCGGTTTCTTTCTGACGTTTTATTGAAATCACTTCGACTATGTCCCTATTAAATTTTTAGGGCGACAGATTCGAATTTAATTCGACTCCGACCCTAATTGTTCTAGTTGAGTTTTTTGTTGCGTTGCACTACTCTAGTTTTTCGATAGTCATATGCAGCGGAGAAGCCCATGAAAGCGCAAGGCCTGTACGACCCAGCCAATGAACACGATGCCTGCGGCGTCGGTTTCGTCGCCCATATCAAGGGCAACAAGACCCATTCGATCGTCGAACAGGGTTTGCTGATTCTGAAAAACCTCGATCACCGGGGTGCCGTGGGCGCCGATGCGCTGATGGGCGATGGCGCCGGCATCCTGATCCAGATTCCCGACCAGTACTACCGCGAAGAAATGGCCAAGCAGGGCGTAGAATTGCCGCCCCCAGGCGAATACGGCGTGGGCATGGTCTTCCTGCCGAAGGAACACGCGTCGCGCATCGCCTGCGAACAGGAAATCGAGCGCGCCGTGCGCATCGAGGGCCAGGTCGTGCTGGGCTGGCGCAACGTGCCCATCGATACGGACATGCCGATGTCGCCCACCGTGCGCGCCAAGGAACCGGTCATCCGCCAGATCTTCATCGGCCGCGGCCCGGACATCATGGTCACCGACGCGCTCGAGCGCAAACTGTATGTGATCCGCAAATCGTCGGGCCACGCCATCCAGGCCTTGAAACTGCTGCACGGCAAGGAATTCTTCGTGCCGTCGATGTCGGCCCGTACCATCGTCTATAAAGGCTTGCTGCTGGCCGACCAGGTGGGCGTGTACTACAAGGACTTGCAGGATGCGCGCTGCATCTCGGCCCTGGCCCTGGTGCACCAGCGTTTCTCGACGAATACCTTCCCGGAATGGCCGCTGGCCCACCCGTACCGCCTGATCGCCCATAACGGCGAGATCAACACGGTGAAAGGCAATTTCAACTGGATGCGCGCGCGCGAAGGCGTGATGAAGTCGGCCGTGCTGGGCGACGACCTGCAGAAACTGTTCCCGCTGATCTATGAAGGCCAGTCCGACACGGCGTGCTTCGACAATGCGCTGGAATTGCTGCTGATGGCCGGCTACCCGATCGCCCAGGCCATGATGATGATGATTCCGGAAGCGTGGGAAAACCACACGACGATGGATGACAACCGCCGCGCCTTCTATGAATACCACGCGGCCATGATGGAACCGTGGGACGGCCCCGCCGCCATGGCGTTCACGGATGGCCGCCACATCGGCGGCACCCTGGACCGCAATGGCTTGCGTCCCGCGCGCTACATCGTCACGGACGACGACCTGGTGGTGATGGCGTCGGAATCGGGCGTGCTGCCGATTCCCGAATCGAAGATCATCCAGAAATGGCGCTTGCAGCCTGGCAAAATGTTCCTGATCGACCTGGAAGCGGGCCGCATCATCGACGACCAGGAGCTGAAAAATACCTACGCCAACGCCAAGCCGTACAAGGCGTGGATCAACTCGGTGCGCATCAAGCTCGACGAGATCAAGCTGGCCGAAGGACAAGCCAAGCTCGACCGCGCCCAGGGCGAAAAAGCCCAGCCATCGCTGCTCGACCGCCAGCAGGCGTTCGGCTACACGCAGGAAGACTTGAAATTCCTCATGGCGCCGATGGCACTGGCCGGCGAAGAGGCGACGGGCTCGATGGGCAATGACTCGCCGCTGGCCGTCATGTCGAACAAGCTGAAACCTCTGTATAACTACTTCAAGCAATTGTTCGCGCAAGTGACGAATCCGCCGATCGACCCGATCCGCGAAGCGATGGTGATGTCGCTCGTGTCCTTCATTGGCCCGAAACCGAATTTGCTCGATACCAACAACGTCAACCCGCCGATGCGCCTGGAAGTGGCGCAGCCCGTGCTGGGCTTTGACGACATGGCGCGGTTGCGCAACATCAGCGCCCACACGGGCGGCAAGTTCAAGTCGTACGAACTGGACATCTGCTACCCGCTGGCCTGGGGCAAGGAAGGCGTGGAAGCATGCCTGGCCTCGCTGTGCGCGGAAGCCGTCGATGCCGTCAAGTCGGGCCACAATATTTTGATCGTGTCGGACCGCGCCATCTGCGCCGACCAGGTGGCGATCCCCGCGCTGCTGGCCACGTCCACCGTGCACCAGCACCTGGTGAGCAAGGGCTTGCGCGCGTCCACCGGCCTCGTCGTGGAAACGGGCTCGGCCCGCGAAACGCACCACTTCGCCCTGCTGGCGGGTTATGGCGCGGAAGCCGTCCACCCGTATCTGGCCATGGAAACCCTGGCCGAGATGGCGCACGGCTTGCCGGGCGACCTGTCGGGCGATAAAGCCATCTATAACTACACCAAGGCGGTCGGCAAAGGCTTGATGAAGGTCATGTCGAAGATGGGCATTTCGACCTACATGTCGTACTGCGGCGCGCAAATCTTCGAAGCCATCGGCCTGAACAAGTCGCTGGTCGATAAATACTTCAAGGGCACGGCCTCGAACGTGGAAGGCATCGGCGTGTTTGAAGTGGCGGAAGAGGCATTGCGCCTGCACGCGCTGGCCTTCGGCAACGATCCCGTGCTGGTCGATAAGCTCGACGCGGGCGGCGAGTATGCGTTCCGCGTGCGCGGCGAAGACCACATGTGGACGCCGGATGCGATTGCGAAATTGCAGCACTCCACGCGCAGCAACAATTTCTCCAGCTATAAGGAGTACGCGCAAATCATCAACGACCAGAGCCGTCGCCACCTGACCCTGCGCGGCCTGTTCGAGTTCAAGCTCGACCCCACCAAGGCGATCCCGCTCGATGAAGTGGAACCGGCCAAGGAAATCGTCAAGCGTTTCGCCACGGGCGCCATGTCGCTCGGCTCCATCAGCACGGAAGCGCACGCAACGCTTGCGGTCGCCATGAACCGTATCGGCGGCAAGTCGAACACGGGCGAGGGCGGCGAAGATCCGAACCGCTACACGCAGGAATTGAAGGGCATCCCGATCCGCCAGGGCGATACCATGGCTTCCGTCGTGGGCGCCGAGCAGATCGTCGTCGATATTCCGCTGCAGGAAGGCGATTCCATGCGCTCGCGCATCAAGCAGGTGGCGTCGGGACGTTTCGGCGTCACGGCCGCCTACCTGAATTCGGCCGACCAGATCCAGATCAAGATGGCGCAGGGCGCCAAACCGGGCGAAGGCGGCCAGTTGCCGGGCCATAAGGTGTCCGAATACATCGCCAGCCTGCGCTTTTCCGTGCCGGGCGTGGGCCTGATTTCGCCGCCGCCGCACCACGACATCTATTCGATCGAAGATCTGGCGCAGCTGATCCATGACTTGAAGAACGCCAACCCGCGCGCCTCGATTTCCGTGAAGCTGGTGTCGGAAGTGGGCATCGGCACGGTGGCCGCCGGCGTCACCAAGGCGAAAGCCGATCACGTGGTCGTCGCCGGCCACGACGGCGGCACGGGCGCCTCGCCATTGTCGTCCGTGAAACATGCGGGTACGCCGTGGGAGTTGGGTCTGGCCGAAACGCAACAGACGCTGGTCTTGAACGGTTTGCGCAGCCGTATCCGCGTGCAGGCCGATGGCCAGATGAAGACGGGCCGCGACGTGGTCATCGCCGCCCTGCTGGGCGCCGACGAGATCGGTTTCGCCACGGCGCCGCTGGTGGTCGAAGGCTGCATCATGATGCGCAAATGCCACTTGAATACGTGTCCCGTGGGCGTGGCCACGCAAGATCCGGTGCTGCGCGCCAAGTTCTCGGGCAAACCCGAGTATGTCGTCAATTACTTCTTCTTCGTGGCCGAAGAAGCCCGACAATTGATGGCCCAGCTGGGCATCCGCACGTATGACGAGCTGATCGGCCGTGTCGACTTGCTCGACAAATCGAAGGCGATTTCGCACTGGAAGGCGCAGGGGCTGGACTTCTCGTCCATCTTCTACAAGCCGGAAACCCCGGATGGCCAGGCCTGCCGCCACGTGGAATTCCAGGACCATGCGCTGGAAAAGGCGCTCGACCACAAGCTGATCGCGCAAGCGCGCGCGGCGCTGGAAAAGGGCGAGCGCGTCTCCTTCATCTCGCCCGTGCGCAACTTGAACCGCACGGTGGGCACCATGCTGTCCGGCGAAGTGGCGAAGAAATATGGCCATGCGGGCTTGCCGGACGACACCATCCACATCCAGCTGCAAGGCACGGCGGGCCAGTCGGCCTGTGCCTTCCTGGCGCACGGCATCACGATCGACCTGGTGGGCGAGGGCAACGATTACGTGGGCAAGGGCTTGTCGGGCGGACGCATCATCGTGCGGCCCAATACCGAGTTCCGTGGCTGGGCCGTGGACAACATCATCATCGGCAACACGGTGCTGTACGGCGCCATCGCTGGCGAAGCGTTCTTCAACGGCGTGGCCGGCGAACGCTTTGCCGTGCGCAACTCGGGCGCCACCACGGTGGTCGAGGGCCTGGGCGACCATGGCTGCGAATACATGACGGGCGGCACGGTGGTGGTGTTGGGCAACACGGGACGCAACTTCGCGGCCGGCATGTCGGGCGGCATCGCCTATGTGTATGACCCGGCGGGCGACTTTGCCACCAAATGCAACACGGCCATGGTCAGCCTGGACAAGGTCGTGTCGGCAGGGGAACAGCATGTCGACCGCGATGCCTGGCACACGCAGCACCGCGACGGCGTGCCGGAAGCGGACGAAGTCATCCTCAAGCGCCTGATCGAGCGTCACTTCAAGCACACGGGCAGCACCCGCGCCCGCGTCTTGCTCGACGACTGGGCCGCGGCGCGCGGCAAGTTCGTGAAAGTCTTCCCGAACGAATACAAGCGCGCGCTGATCGAGATGGCAGCGGACGCCGCCATGGAAGTGCAAGCCGTCGCCGCCTGAGCCAGCCAAGCTCATTGCCAAATGAACGACCAGGGAGCGGCCATGCCGCTCCCCGCCAGCCAAATACAAAGGAAACATCGTGGGTAAAATTACCGGCTTCATGGAATTCAAGCGCCAGGACGAACACTATCTGGAGCCTGCCGCGCGCCTGAAGAACTACAAGGAATTCGTCTTGCACCTGTCGGACGCGCAAGCGACCGTGCAGGGTGCGCGCTGCATGGATTGCGGCATTCCCTTCTGTACCACGGGTTGCCCCGTGAATAACATCATTCCCGACTGGAATGACCTCGTGTACCGCGGCGCCTACCGCGAAGCGCTCGACATCCTGCATTCGACGAATAACTTCCCGGAATTTACGGGCCGCATCTGCCCGGCGCCGTGCGAATCGGCCTGCACCCTGGGTATCCATGAAGATCCGGTCGGCATCAAGTCGATCGAGCATAAAATCATCGACATGGGCTGGGAGCACGGCTGGGTCACGCCGCAGCCGGCGAGTTTTAGCACCGGCAAGAAAGTGGCCATCGTCGGTTCCGGTCCCGCCGGCCTGGCGGCGGCGCAGCAGCTGGCGCGCGCCGGCCATGCCGTCACCGTGTTTGAAAAGAGCGACCGGGTCGGTGGCTTGCTGCGCTACGGCATCCCTGACTTCAAGATGGAAAAGTCGCACATCGACCTGCGCGTGAAACAGATGGAAGCCGAAGGCGTGGTGTTCCGCACCAGCGTGCTGGTCGGCAAGGATTTCCCTGCCAACGTCAACAACTGGGCCAAGGAAACCATTTTCCCGGAAGACCTGGAAAAAGAATTCGACGCCGTCATCATGGCCGGCGGCGCCGAGCAGCCGCGCGACTTGCCCGTGCCGGGCCGCGACTTGAAAGGCGTGCACTTCGCCATGGATTTCCTGCCGCTGCAAAACAAGGTCAACGCGGGCGACAAGCTCAAGGACCAGATCAAGGCGACGGGCAAGCACGTGGTGGTGATCGGCGGCGGCGACACGGGTTCCGACTGCGTCGGCACCTCGAACCGCCATGGCGCCGCCTCGGTGGCCCAGTTCGAACTGATGCCGCAGCCGCCGGAACAGGAAAACAAGCCGCTGGTCTGGCCGTACTGGCCGACCAAGCTGCGCACCTCGTCGTCGCACGAGGAAGGCTGCGAGCGCGACTGGGCCGTGGCCACCAAGCGTTTCGAAGGCAAGGGCGGCAAGGTGGAAAAGCTGATCGCCTGCCGTGTCGAATGGAAAGACGGCAAGATGAGCGAAGTGCCGAACTCGGAATTCGAGATGAAGGCGGACCTGGTCTTCCTGGCCATGGGCTTTGTTTCACCAGTACAACAAGTGCTGCAAGCGTTCGGCGTCGATACGGATGCGCGCGGCAATGTCAAGGCGACAACGGATGGTGCCGGCTGCTACCAGACCTCGGTGGCCAAGGTGTTTGCGGCCGGCGACATGCGCCGTGGCCAGTCGCTGGTGGTGTGGGCCATCCGCGAAGGGCGCCAGTGCGCGCGCGCCGTCGATGAGTTCCTGATGGGGGCATCCCTGCTGCCACGCTAATTAACGAGCAATTGTTCGTTTTTTGACAGGGCCACGGCGCGGATTGCGGCGTGGCCCTTGTTATTTTTAGTTATCAAGTCGACAGCCATGAGCACCATCGGATGAGGGCGCGATGCGCAGGTCAAATTTCCACTACAATATCTGACTTTCGATTCATTAGTGTTGTATTCTTCCCCATTACGGGGCTGTCCCAAGGGGTGTCTCAGCAGAGGTTGGCGTTTCTGCACTACAATACGCCATTAAAATAGTGAGCTTCGTCGTGCCAAATCTTGTTGAGATCCGTGATTTACACTTTGCCTATGGAGAACGTTCGATTTTATCGGGCCTTCAAATGGATTTCCCACGTGGAAAAGTTGTGGCCGTCATGGGTGGCTCCGGCAGTGGCAAGACGACCGTACTGCGCCTGATTGGCGGGCAGTTGCGCCCCAGTTCCGGTTCGGTGAATGTGGACGGCCAGATCGTGCATACGCTGGGGACCGACGAGCTGTATCAGCTGCGCCGCAAGATGGGCATGCTGTTCCAGCACGGCGCCCTGTTTACGGATTTGACGGCGTTCGAGAACGTGGCCTTCCCCCTGCGCGAACACACGGACTTGAATGAAGAGCTGATCCGCACCCTGGTGCTGATGAAGCTGCACGCCGTGGGCTTGCGCAATGCGGCGCAATTGAAGCCGGCCGAGATTTCCGGCGGCATGGGCCGCCGCGTCGCGCTGGCGCGCGCCATCGCGCTCGACCCCGAACTGATCATGTACGACGAGCCGTTCGCCGGCCTGGACCCGATTTCCATGGGCGTGACGGCCAATTTGATCCGCAATCTGAACGATGCGCTGGGCTCCACGTCTATCCTGGTATCGCACGATGTGAAGGAGTGTTTCGCCATCGCTGATTACGTCTATTTTCTGTCATCGGGCAAGATCGTGGCGCACGGCACGCCGGCCGAGATGGCCGTGTCGACGCATCCGTACGTCAAGCAGTTCGTCAATGCCGAGGCCGATGGCCCCGTACCGTTCCACTATCCGGGCAAGTCGCTGGCCGACGACCTGGGCTTGCACGCGGGAGCGGGCCGATGATCGCGCGTTTCCTGGCGGCGATCGGAGCATGGTTGCGCAATTCGGTACAAGACCTCGGCTTTGCCGTGCGGTCGTTCTTTATCATCATCGCCTCGTCGGGCGGCCTGTGGCGCCGTCCGCGCCTGGTGATCGAGCAACTGTTTTTTATCGGTAACCGCTCGCTGGTGATTACCGCCGTCTCCGGCCTGTTTGTCGGCATGGTGCTGGGTTTGCAAGGCTATTACACCCTGACCACGTATGGCGCCGAGCAGTCGCTGGGCTTGCTGGTGGCGCTGTCCTTGACGCGCGAACTGGGTCCTGTCGTCACGGCGCTGCTGTTCGCGGGCCGTGCCGGCACGTCGCTGACGGCGGAAATCGGCCTGATGAAGGCGGGCGAGCAATTGTCGGCCATGGAAATGATGGCGGTCAATCCGATCCAGCGCGTGCTGGCACCCCGTTTCTGGGCCGGCGTGATCGCCATGCCGATCCTGGGCGCCATCTTCACGGCCGTCGGCATCATCGGCAGCTACCTGGTCGGCGTGGTGCTGATCGGCGTCGATGAAGGCTCGTTCTGGTCGCAGATGCAAGGCGGCGTGGATGTCTGGAAGGAAGTGGGCAACGGCACCATCAAGAGCCTGGTGTTCGGCATCGCCGTGACCTTCATCGCGCTGTTCCAGGGTTACCAGGCGCAGCCGACGCCGGAAGACGTGTCCGGCGCCACCACGCGCACGGTGGTGATTTCGTCGTTGATGGTGTGGTGGCTCGATTTCATGATGACGGCGTTGATGTTTAGCAAGTAATTGCCGTTCAGCGACAAACAGCGGGCCTGGGCAGGATGTTGCGCAGGCGGCAGCAAGTAAAAATTATTTAGGATTGTTTATGCAACGTAAATCTTTGGATGTCTGGGTCGGCTTGTTCGTCTTGTTGGGTGTGGCGGCATTGATGTTTCTGGCGCTCAAGGCCGGCAATATGAGCTCGCTGTCTTTCAGCAAGACGTATACCATTACGGCCAAGTTCGACAATATTGGCGGTCTCAAGCCGCAGGCGCCCGTCAAGGGCGCTGGCGTGGTGGTGGGGCGCGTGGCGGAGATCCGCTTTGACGACAAGACGTATCAGGCGCTGGTGAAACTCGACATCGAAGATGGCTACAAATTTCCGAAAGATAGCTCGGCCAAGATTTTGACGGCCGGTTTGTTGGGTGAGCAATATATCGGCCTGGAAGCAGGCGGCGATTTGGCGAACCTGGCAGAGGGCGACAAGATCGCCCGTACTCAATCGGCCACAGTGCTGGAAGACCTGATCAATCAGTTCATCTACAGCAAGGCAGCGGAAGGAAAGGACAGCAAATGAGCGAGTCGACCAACAAACCCCAAGGCAGCCTGGCGCGTATCGGCCTGGCCCTGGCCATCGCCGCCAGCGTGAGCGCTTGCGCCACCGGCACCAATCCGCGCGACCCGCTGGAAGGGTATAACCGCGCGATGTTCAAGTTCAACGATACCGTCGACCAGGTGGCGCTGAAGCCGGTCGCCACGGCCTACAAGAAGGTGACGCCGTCGTTCGTGCAAACGGGCGTGGGCAACTTCTTCGGCAACTTGTCCGATGTGTGGAGCGCCGTGAACAATTTGCTGCAAGGCAAGGGTGAAGCGGGCCTGCAAGACGTCGTGCGCGTCAGCATGAACTCGACCTTCGGCATCCTCGGCCTGATCGACATCGCGTCGCAGGCCGGCATTCCCAAGCATAACGAAGACTTTGGCCAGACCCTGGGCTGGTATGGCGTCCAGTCGGGTCCGTACCTGATGCTGCCGCTGCTGGGCCCATCGACCGTGCGCGACACGGCGGCATTGCCGCTCGATATCACGGGCGACCCATGGCGCTACAAGGATCCGGTCAATGTACGCAATATCGGCACGGTGACGCGCGTGGTCGACAAGCGCGCCGCGCTGCTCGACGCGACCAACCTGATGGAAGCGGCCGCGCTGGACCGTTATGAATTCATCCGCGACGGCTTCCTGCAAGCGCGCGAAAGCAAGGTTTTCGATGGCGATACGGACCGCCGCGACCGCAAAGTGCCAAAAAACGACACCAGCGATTACGAGCCGGAGTACGAGGCAAAACCGCAACCTGCCAATGACGCGCCTGCGGCCACGGCTGCCGCTGTGGTGGCGCCAGCGGACCTCGTAACATCTGGTAGCAATACCGTTGCTTCCGAGGCCAGGCCTCAGGAGTAAACTGGACGCAAGAACACCACGGCTGCGATCAACGCCAGCCGGTGCATAGCAACACCATGAAAGGTAGAACCATGAAATTGATGAAACAACTGCTGGCGATGGCCACCATCGCCTTTGCCACCGCCGCCCAGGCCGCTCCTGCTGTCGAAGCGCCGGACGTCTTGGTCAAACGCATCAGCCAGGACGTGATCGACACGGCCAAGAACGACAAGGCCATCCAGGCTGGCGATATCAAGCGCGTCACCGAATTGGTGGAAAGCAAGATCCTGCCGTACGTCGATTTCCAGCGCATGACGGCCCTGGCCGCCGGCCGCTTCTGGCGCGACGCCACGCCGGACCAGCAAAAGCAGCTGGCCGCGGAATTCCGCACCCTGCTGATCTACACGTACTCGGGCGCCCTGTCGCAGATCAAGAACGAAACCGTGGAATTCAAGCCGCTGCGCGCCGACCCGAGCGACACGGAAGTGGAAGTGCGTTCGCAGGTCAACGTGGCGCGCGGCGAACCCGTGCCCCTGAACTACCGCGTGGCGAAAACCCCGGCCGGCTGGAAGATCTATGACATCAACGTGCTGGGCGCGTGGCTGGTGGAAACGTACAAAAGCAGCTTTGCCAGCGAGATCAGCAAGGGCGGCATCGATGGCCTGATCAAGACCTTGCAGGCAAAAAACAAGGCCCTGGCCAGCCGTCCCGCTGCCAAAGCCAAATAATCGGCTATCATATAGCTCCTGACCCAGCTCCAGACCAGCGCAGCCCGACGCCATGCCCGACTCTCTCGACACCTTGCAGTCCCTGACTTCCCTGACCGTGCACAATGCCACTTCGGCATTGGAGCAGGGTCTGGACGCCATCCGCTCGGGCCAGACGAAGTTCGACTTGCGCAACGTCAAGGCCGTCGATTCGGCCGCCGTCTCCGTCATGCTGACGTGGCAGCGCGCCGCGCAGGATGCGGGCGCCGTGCTGGAGCTGAAAAACCTGCCGAACAACCTGAAAAACCTGACCAAGCTGTATGGCGTCTGCTCGCTCGTCTCGAGCACGCTGACGGCCGACGACTGCGCCAGCGCCGGCGGCCACGCCGAACGCAGCCCGTCCGACCTGCATCATCATTGATCCTGTCCCACTCCCCGCATCAGCAGTAGCTTTCAAGCCGGCAGGCCAGCAGCGCCGCCGGATTGATCTCCAAGTGTTCCACGAAGTTTCCAACTATAATTGACTGTTGCGCCGTCCTCGCCTGAAGGTGGCGCCCTGCACCGGCCTGCCGGCCTGGATGTCTCCGGCAACTGGCGCATCACACCAGACGCATTACACTTGAAACAAGCACATGACCGCAATTCAAATAACGAACGTAGAAAAGAGCTATAAATCGCTCAAGGCGCTGGGCGGCGTGTCGCTGGCCATCGAAGAAGGCGAGTTCTTTGGCCTGCTCGGCCCCAACGGCGCCGGCAAGACCACCCTCATTTCCATCATCGCCGGCCTGATACGCCCCGACGCGGGCACCGTCAAGATCCATGGCCACGACGTGGTCAAGGACTTCCGCAATGCGCGCCGCAACCTGGGCGTGGTGCCGCAGGAACTCGTGTTCGACCCGTTTTTCACCGTGCGCGAAACCCTGCGCCTGCAGTCCGGCTATTTCGGCCTGCCGAACAACGACAAGTGGATCGACGAGGTCATGGAAAACCTCGACCTGACCGGCAAGGCCGACACCAACATGCGCGCGCTGTCCGGCGGCATGAAGCGCCGCGTGCTCGTCGCCCAAGCGCTGGTGCACAAGCCGCCCGTCATCGTGCTCGATGAGCCGACGGCCGGCGTCGACGTGGAACTGCGCCAGACCCTGTGGAAGTTCATCTCGCGCCTGAACCGCGAAGGCGGCCACACGGTCGTGCTGACCACCCACTACCTGGAAGAGGCGCAAGCCATGTGCCAGCGCGTGGCCATGCTGAAGACCGGCAAGGTGGTGGCGCTCGACACCATGTCGGCCCTGATCCGCCGCATCGCCGGCTCGCAGCTGCAGGTGCACCTGAAACACGGCAGCCTGCCGGCCGACCTGCGGCACCTGGTGCTGCACCCGGAAGAACAGCAGGCGCCGAACAAGTTCAGCCTGCGCGTCAACGAATACAGCGAAGTCGAGAAAATCCTCGCCCGCCTGCGCGAAGCGGGCGTCGAGATCGATGAAATGCAATTGCAACAAGCCGACCTGGAAGATATCTTCTTGCAGATCATGGATAAAGGTACCGTATGATTTCGACAGGATTTCGCACCCTCGTCTACAAAGAGACGCTGCGCTTCTGGAAAGTGGCGACGCAAACCGTGGCCGCACCCGTGCTCACGTCGATGCTGTACCTGCTGGTGTTCGGCCATGTGCTCGACGGCCGTGTCGAGCCGAGCCCCGGCGTCAGCTACACGGCCTTCCTGATTCCCGGCCTGGTGATGATGAGCGTGCTGCAAAACGCGTTTGCCAATTCCTCGTCCTCGCTGATCCAGTCGAAGATCACAGGCAACCTGGTGTTCGTATTGCTCACGCCCCTGTCGCACTGGGAAATCTTCTCGGCGTATGTACTCGCTTCCGTCGCGCGCGGCCTGGCCGTGGGCTTTGGCGTGTTTGCCATCACTTGCTGGTTCGCCGACCTGTCGTTTGTCGCGCCGCTGTGGATCGTCATCTTCGCGTTTCTCGGCGCCGCCATGCTGGGCACCATGGGCCTGATCGCCGGCATCTGGGCCGAGAAATTCGACCAGCTGGCCGCCTTCCAGAACTTTTTGATCATGCCGGCCACCTTTTTGTCGGGCGTGTTCTACTCGATCCACTCGCTGCCGCCATTCTGGCAGACGGTATCGCACCTGAACCCCTTCTTCTACATGATCGACGGCTTCCGCTACGGCTTCTTCGGCGTGTCCGACGTCAGCCCCTGGATCAGTCTTTCCATCGTCGCCGGCTTCCTCGTGATCCTGGCGCTGGCGTCGATCCGCCTGCTGAAAAGCGGCTATCGTTTGCGCCATTGATTACGGCACATCACATCACTACATTATTCAATATCAAGGACTTATCGTGACCACCACTCCAGAACTGATCCACGGCTACCTGTCAGCCGGCCTCGAATGCACGCACCTCGAAGTGGAGGGCGATGGCCAGCACTTCCAGGCCGTGATCGTCTCGCCCGCATTCGCCGGCAAGCGCCTGATCCAGCGCCACCAGATCGTCTACGCGGCGCTGGGCGACCGCATGCGCGAAGAAATCCACGCGCTGTCGATGAAAACCCTGACACCTGAAGAATTCCAAGGATAAGCACATGGACAAGCTCCTCATCAACGGCGGCAACCGCCTGAACGGCGACATCGCCATCTCCGGCGCGAAAAACGCCGCCCTGCCCATCCTGTGCGCGGGCCTGCTGACCGCGGGCGACCTGGACCTGACGAACGTGCCGCATTTGCACGACGTGGCCACCATGCTCAAATTGCTGGGCCAGACGGGCCTGAAAGTGCAGCAGGACGGCGACCGCGTCGTTCTCAACGGCAGCGCCATCGACACCCTGGAAGCGCCGTATGAACTGGTGAAAACCATGCGCGCCTCGATCCTCGTGCTGGGCCCCATGCTGGCGCGCTTCGGCGAAGCCAAGGTCTCGCTGCCGGGCGGCTGCGCCATCGGTTCGCGCCCCGTCGATCAGCACATCAAGGGCCTGGAAGCGCTGGGCGCCGAGATCCGCATCGAGGCGGGCTACATCTACGCCAAGTGCGCCAAGCTCAAGGGCGCGCGCATCGTCACCGACATGATCACCGTCACCGGCACCGAGAACCTGCTGATGGCCGCGACCCTGGCCGAAGGCGAGACCATCCTGGAAAACGCCGCCTGCGAACCGGAAGTGACCGACCTGGCGCACCTGCTGGTGGCCATGGGCGCGAAGATCGACGGCATCGGCACCAGCCGCCTGGTAATCCAGGGCGTGGACGCCCTGCACGGCGCCTCGCACGCGGTGATCGCCGACCGTATCGAAACGGGTACCTTCCTGTGCGCCGTGGCGGCCACCGGCGGCGACATCACCCTGCGCAACGTGCGCACGGACATCCTCGACGCGGCGCTCGACAAGCTGCGCGCCATGGGCCTGACGATGACCTTCGGCGCCGACTGGATCCGCGCCGAGATGTCGGCCCGTCCGAACCCCGTCAGCTTCCGCACGACGGAATACCCGGGCTTCCCGACCGACATGCAGGCGCAGTTCATGGCCGTCAACACGATCGCCAATGGCGCCAGCCGCGTCACCGAGACGATCTTCGAGAACCGCTTCATGCACGTGCAGGAAATGAACCGCCTGGGCGCCGACATCACCATCGAGGGCAACACGGCCATCATCGCCGGCGTCAAGCAGCTGCGCGGCGCGCCCGTGATGGCGACCGACCTGCGCGCTTCGGCCTCGCTGGTGATCGCGGCCCTGGCCGCCGACGGCGAAACCCTGATCGACCGCATCTATCACCTCGACCGCGGCTACGACCGCATGGAAGTGAAGTTGTCGGCAGTTGGCGCCAACATCGTACGCATCAAGTAACGCCTGTCAAAACCTACTGCGCGTCGTGCTTTGCGGCCTGCGATGCTCACTGTACCTTCGTACAGTTGCGCTTCTCGACCACAAATCACTTTCGCTCGCTACGGTTTTGTCAGGTGTTGTAAATCATAAATGAGTAAGGAACGAGCATGAACGGATCGAACAACGGCGACAGCTCCCAGCTGATCCTGGCGCTCTCGAAGGGCCGCATTTTTGAGGACACCATGCCGCTGCTGGAAGCGGCCGGCATCAAGGTGCTGGAAAACCCGGAGACTTCGCGCAAGCTGATTTTGGCCACCAACGATCCGAACGTGCGCGTCATCATCGTGCGCGCCAGCGACGTGCCGACCTACGTGCAGTACGGCGCGGCCGATTTCGGCGTGGCGGGCAAGGATGTCCTGCTCGAACACGGCGGCGAAGGCCTGTACCAGCCGATCGACCTGAATATCGCTTCCTGCCGCATGTCGGTGGCGGTGCAGGCCGGTTTCGACTATGAAAAGGCCGTGCACCAGGGCGCGCGTTTGCGCGTGGCCACCAAGTTCGTGCACACGGCGCGCGAGCATTTCGCCGCCAAGGGCGTGCACGTCGACCTGATCAAGCTGTACGGCTCGATGGAGCTGGCACCGTTGGTCGGCCTGTCCGACGCCATCGTCGACCTGGTCAGCACGGGCAGCACCCTGCGCGCGAACAACCTCGTCGAGGTCGAGCACATCATGGAAATTTCGTCGCGCCTGGTGGTCAACCAGGCAGCATTAAAGCTCAAGCGCGAGCGCTTGCAGCCGATTATCGAGGCGTTTGAACGCGCTTCGCAAGCCTAGACACATTCAGTAGCAGAAAGCCGATTATGCCGATACAGATACGCAAGCTCGATTCAAGCCAGGAAGGTTTCCAACAATCGCTCGACACGCTGCTGGCGTTCGAGGCGGGCACCGATGCAGCGATTGAAACGTCGGTCGCAAAAATCCTGGCCGACGTGAAAACGCGCGGCGACGCCGCCATCCTGGAATACACCAACCGTTTCGACCGCATCCCGCATGGCGGCGCGGCGGAAATGGCGGCCTTCGATATTTCGCAAGCCGAACTGCAGGCGGCCCTGAACGGCTTGCCGTCGGCCCAGCGCGAAGCGCTTCAGATCGCCGCCCAGCGCATCCGCGCCTTCCACGAACGCCAGCGCGAGGAATTGCGCGGTTTTAGCTACACCGAGCCCGATGGCACGGTGCTGGGGCAAAAAATCACGCCGCTGGACCGGGTCGGCATCTACGTCCCGGGCGGCAAGGCCGCGTATCCGTCGTCCGTGCTGATGAACGCCATTCCCGCGCACGTGGCGGGCGTGGGCGAAATCATCATGGTGGTGCCGACGCCCGATGGCGTGAAAAACCAGATGGTGCTGGCCGCCGCCGCGATCGCGGGCGTGACGCGCGTGATCACCATCGGCGGCGCGCAAGCCGTCGGCGCGCTGGCCTACGGCACGCAGACGATTGCCGCCGTCGACAAAATCGTCGGCCCCGGCAACGCCTATGTGGCGGCCGCCAAGCGCCGCGTGTTCGGCATCGTTGGCATCGACATGATCGCCGGACCATCGGAGATCCTCGTGCTGTGCGACGGCACGACGGACCCGGACTGGGTCGCGATGGACCTGTTTTCGCAGGCCGAGCACGACGAGCTGGCGCAGGCGATCCTGCTGTGCCCCGACGCGGAGTACATCGCGCAAGTCGAGGAGAGCATCGCCAAGCTGCTGCCGACGATGCCGCGCCAGGCCACCATCAGCACCTCGCTGGCCGACCGCGGCGCGCTGATCAAGGTGCGCAGCATGGAAGAGGCGTGCGCAATCGCCAATGCCATCGCGGCCGAGCACCTGGAAATCTCGGCGGACAACCCGCAGCAGTGGGCCGAGCAGATCCGCCACGCGGGCGCCATGTTCCTGGGCCGCTTTTCGTCCGAATCGCTGGGCGACTATTGCTGCGGTCCCAATCACGTGCTGCCGACCTCGCGCACGGCGCGCTTCTCGTCGCCGCTGGGCGTGTACGACTTCCAGAAGCGCTCGTCCATCATTCACGTCAGCGAAGCGGGCGCGCAAACCCTGGGCCGTGTCGCCGCCACCCTGGCGTATGGCGAAGGCTTGCAGGCGCACGCGCGCAGCGCCGAACTGCGTCTGAAGCCGCAGCCATGACGACGATGGCGGACCAGCCGGACTGGGTCAACCGGGTCTATTGCGAAGACGCGCTGGCAGGACTGGCGCGCATTCCCGATGGCTCGGTGGACCTGATCCTGACGGATCCGCCGTATAACCTGGGCAAGGATTACGGCAACGCGTCGGACCAGCAGTCGGTGGCCGACTACCTGCACTGGACGGAACAGTGGATCGACGCGGCGCTGCCGAAGCTCAAAGCCAACGGCAGCCTGTATATCTTTCTGACCTGGCGCTATTCGCCGGAAATCTTTGTCATGCTGAAACAGCGCATGGCGATGATGAATGAAATTATCTGGGACCGCCGCGTGCCGTCCATGGGCGGCAGCGTGCGCAGCTTTTCATCGGTGCATGACACCATCGGCTTCTTCGTCAAGCGCAAGGATTACTACTTCGACCTTGATGCGGTGCGCATCGCCTACGACGCGGCCACCAAGAAAGCCCGTTCGCGCTCGATCTTCATCGGCGCGAAATGGCTGGAAGTGGGCTACAACCCGAAAGACTTGTGGAGCGTGTCGCGCCTGCACAAGGAGCACCCGGAACGGGCCGACCACCCGACGCAAAAGCCGCTCGAAATCATCGAGCGCATGGTCAAGGCGTCGTGCCCGCCCGGCGGCGTGGTGCTCGACCTGTTCATGGGCAGCGGCACCACGGCCCTGGCGGCCAAGCGCTGCGGGCGCGATTTCGTCGGCTTTGAACTCAATCCCGACTACTGCGCCATCATCGAACAGCGATTGGCGGCGTTGACGCAGGAGCTGGCCGAACCGACCACATCGCCAGCGACCAAGCCCGCGAAGGCGGCGAAAAAGCCGGCGGCGGTCAGAAAAACGGCTGCCGTGAAAAAGCCGCCCGCCGTGAAAAAAGCGCCGGCCCGCAAGGCGCGCAGCGCTAGCGTGCCGGAAGACGTCGTCATTTAGTCTCCATTTCATTTCATCAGGAGTGTTTGCAGCATGTCTTTCCTCGATCAGTTAATCAGCAACACCGTGCGCGCCGATGTGCGGGCCGTCAAGAGCTACCAGGTAGCCGATGCCAGCGGTTACATCAAGCTCGATGCGATGGAAAACCCGTATCCGCTGCCGCAGCAGCTGCGCGAGGAACTGGGCGCGCGCCTGGCCGGCGTGGCGCTGAACCGCTATCCGCCATCGTACGCCAGCCTGCAGCAAGCCATCTGCGCCAATCTGGGCGTGCCCGCCGGCTACGACGTCATGCTGGGCAACGGCTCCGATGAACTGATTTCCATCCTGGCCATGGCGTGCGCCCGCCAGGAGCCAGGCCAGCGCGCCGTGCTGCTGGCGCCCGTGCCGGCCTTCGTCATGTATGCCCGTTCGGCGCAGTTTGCGGGCATGGATTTCGTCGGCGTGCCGTTGAACCCGGACTTCAGCCTGGACATGCCAGCCATGCTGGCGGCGATCGAAGAGCACCGCCCGGCGCTGGTCTTCCTTGCGTATCCGAACAACCCGACGGGCAACCTGTTTGCCGGCGCCGATATCGAACGCCTCCTCGCCGCCCTGGGCGACACGGGCATCGCCGTCGTCGACGAAGCCTACGAGCCGTTCGCGCAGCACAGCTTCATGGGCCGCCTGCCCGAATTTGAGAACCTGGTGGTGATGCGCACGGTGTCGAAACTGGGCCTGGCCGGCATCCGCCTCGGCTACATGTCGGCCGCGCCGGCCCTGCTGGCGCAGTTCGAGAAAGTGCGTCCGCCGTACAATGTGAATGTGCTGACGCAGGCGGCGGCCGAATTCGCGCTCGAGCACCTCGACGTGCTCAACGCCCAGGCGGCCCTGCTCAACAGCGCGCGCGACGACCTGGCACGACGCCTGGCGGAATTGCCCGGCGTGACCGTATTCCCCTCGAAGGCAAATTTTCTTTTGATTCGTGTGGCGGATTCCGACGATGTTTGCGCAAAACTGCTTGCCCGCAGGGTTTTAATTAAAAATATGAGTAAAATGCATGCTGCGCTGGCCAATTGCCTGCGCATCAGCGTCAGCACCCCGGAAGAAAATTCCCTTTTTTACGATGCCTTCAAGGCATCCCTCGTTTAGCCTATCGCCAGAGCCTCCCATGAACCGCACCGCAGAAATCACGCGCAACACCAATGAGACGCAAGTTCGCGTCGCCCTCAACCTGGACGGCACGGGCCAGCAAAAGCTCAACACCGGCGTGCCCTTCCTCGACCATATGCTGGACCAGATCGCCCGCCACGGCTTGATCGACCTCGATATCGAAGCGACGGGCGACGTGCATATCGACAACCACCATACGGTGGAAGACGTGGGCATCACGCTGGGCATGGCCGTGGCCAAGGCCATCGGCGACAAGAAGGGCATCCGCCGCTACGGCCACGCGTACGTGCCGCTGGACGAGGCGCTGTCGCGCGTGGTGCTCGATTTCTCGGGCCGCCCGGGCATCGAATACCATATCCCATTTACGCGCGCCATGATCGCCGGCTTCGACGTCGACCTGACCCTGGAATTTTTCCGCGGCTTCGTCAACCATGCGGGCGTGACCTTGCATATCGACAACCTGCGCGGCACGAATGCCCACCATCAATGCGAAACCGTGTTCAAGGCCTTTGGCCGCGCGCTGCGCATGGCTGCCGAGCTCGACGAGCGCGCGGCCGGCATCATTCCATCGACCAAGGGCAGCCTGTAAGCGCCGCGCTCGCTATATTGTAGATTCCGGGATCAAACATGAATAAAATTGTGGTGGTGGATTACGGCATGGGCAATTTGCGCTCGGTAGCGCAAGCGCTGCGTGCCGTGGCGCCAGAAGCCGACGTGCGCATTTCCGGTGTCGCTGCCGACATCGACAGCGCCGACCGCATCGTCTTGCCGGGCCAGGGCGCCATGCCCGACTGCATGCGCAGCCTGCGCGAATCGGGCGTATTGGAGGCGCTGCTGCGCGCCGCCGACAGCAAGCCCGTGCTGGGCGTGTGCATCGGCGAGCAAATGCTGTTCGACGGCAGCGAAGAGGGCGACGCGGCCGGCTTGGGCTTGCTGCCAGGCAAAGTCGTGCGCTTCCAGCTCGACGGCCAGGTGCAGGAAGACGGCTCGCGCTTCAAGGTGCCGCAAATGGGCTGGAACCAAGTGCGGCAAACGGCGTCCCATGTCATGTGGGATGGCATCGCCGATAACGCGTATTTTTACTTTGTGCACAGCTATTTTGCTCAACCTCAAGAGGCAGCGCACACGGTGGGCGAGACTGTCTATGGCGCGCCGTTCGCTTGCGCCGTCGCCCGTGATAATATTTTCGCGACACAGTTCCACCCTGAAAAAAGTGCTGCCGCTGGCTTGCAGCTGTACAAGAACTTCGTTCACTGGCAACCTTAACGTTGGCTTTCCGGCTTTTTTTCCGCCTCTCACTCACTTTTAAATCACACTGACCATGCTGCTCATTCCCGCCATCGACCTGAAAGACGGTCACTGCGTACGCCTGAAACAAGGCGATATGGAACTTGCCACCGTATTTTCCGAAGACCCGGCCGAGATGGCCCGCCATTGGCTGATGCAAGGCGCGCGCCGGCTGCACCTGGTCGACCTGAACGGCGCCTTTGCTGGCAAGCCGAAGAACGAAGGCGCCGTGAAAGCCATCCTGAAGGCCGTGCAGGATTTCGCCGTGGAAAACGACATCGAGGAAATCCCCGTGCAGCTGGGCGGCGGTATCCGCGACCTCGACACCATCGAGCGTTACCTCGACGCCGGTATCACCTACATCATCATCGGCACGGCGGCCGTGAAAAGCCCCGGCTTCCTGCACGACGCCTGCGGCGCCTTCCCGGGCCACATCATCGTCGGCCTCGATGCCAAGGATGGCAAAGTGGCAACGGATGGCTGGAGCAAGATGTCGGGCCACGAAGTGATCGACCTGGCGAAAAAATTCGAAGCCTACGGCGTCGAATCGATCATCTACACGGACATCGGCCGCGACGGCATGATGGGCGGCATCAATATCGAAGCCACCGTCAAGCTGGCGCAAGCCGTCAAGATCCCCGTCATCGCCTCGGGCGGCCTGCACAACATCGGCGACGTGGAAGCGCTGTGCGCGGTCCAGGCCGAAGGCATCGAAGGCGTGATCTGCGGCCGTTCCATCTATGAAGGCACGATCGACCTGGCGCAGGCGCAGGAACGCGCCGACGAACTGACCGACGCCGCCGTTTAAGCCTGCCCGGCCGGGGCGCGCCTGCGCGTGTCCCGGCCTGGCGACAATCTGGAACCCATCATGCTTGCAAAACGTATCATCCCCTGCCTCGACGTGACCAATGGCCGCGTCGTCAAAGGCGTCAACTTCACGGAATTGCGCGACGCCGGCGACCCCGTGGAAATCGCCCGCCGTTATGACGAGCAGGGCGCCGACGAAATCACTTTCCTCGACATTACCGCCTCGAGCGACAACCGCGGCCTGATCTTCGACATCATCGAAGCGGTGGCGTCGCAAGTGTTCATTCCGCTGACCGTGGGCGGCGGCGTGCGCGTGGTGGAAGACGTGCGCCGGCTGCTCAACGCGGGCGCCGACAAGGTCAGCATCAACACCTCGGCCGTGACGAACCCCCAGCTGGTGTACGAGGCATCGCAAAAGCACGGCTCGCAATGCATCGTCGTCGCCATCGACGCCAAGCAAGTGTCGCCCGGCAAGTGGGAAGTGTTTACCCATGGCGGACGCACGGCCACGGGCCTGGACGCGTTCGAATGGGCGCGTAAAATGGAAAGCCTGGGCGCCGGTGAAATCTTGCTTACCAGCATGGATCGCGACGGCACCAAGGTGGGCTTCGACCTGGGCCTGACGCGCGGCGTGTCCGACGCCGTCAGCATTCCCGTGATCGCCTCGGGCGGCGTGGGCGGCTTGCAAGACCTGGTCGATGGCATCAAGGTGGGCCGCGCGGACGCCGTGCTGGCCGCCAGCATCTTCCACTATGGCCAGCACACGGTGCAGGAAGCCAAGCGTTTCATGGCGCAGCAGGGCATCCCCATGCGCGTGGCGTAAAGACAAGCAGTCCATATAAGCTAAGCGGATAGAAGAACATGCAGAACGGAACCATCGTAGCAAGCAATGCCAAGTGGCTGAAAAAGGTCAAATGGGACGAGCACGGCCTGGTGCCCGTGATCGCCCAGGAAGCGGGCAGCAATGACGTGCTGATGTTCGCCTGGATGAACCGCGACGCGCTGGCGCGCACGGTGGAGCTGGGCGAAGCCGTGTACTGGAGCCGTTCGCGCAAGAAACTGTGGCACAAGGGCGAAGAGTCGGGCCACACGCAAAAGGTGCTGGAAATCCGCCTCGATTGCGACGAAGACGTGGTCTTGCTGAAAATCGAGCAAGCCGGCGGCATCGCCTGCCATACGGGCCGCCATTCGTGCTTCTTCCAGAAGTTCGAAGGCGACGAGAAAACGGGCGAATGGCAGATCACCGATCCCGTCCTGAAAGACCCTGAGACGATTTACGCGGAAAGCAAGAGCAAATGAGTGAAACGTTAAAACGCCTGGCCGCCGTGATCGAATCGCGCAAGCTGGCCAACGGCGGCGACCCCGCCACTTCCTATGTCGCGCGCCTGTTTGCCAAGGGCGATGATGCCATCTTGAAAAAAATCGGCGAGGAAGCGACGGAAACGGTGATGGCCGCCAAGGATGCGCGCCGCGACAACGACCCGTCCAAGGTCCTGTACGAATGCGCCGACCTGTGGTTTCACTCGCTGGTGATGCTGGCGCAGTTCGACCTGACGCCGCAGCAGGTGCTCGACGAGCTGGCGCGCCGCGAAGGCCTGTCCGGCCTCGAGGAAAAGGCGGCGCGCAAGGACGAGCTGCGCGACGCCGGCGAAACAGACAAACACTGACCTACTGGAGCGTGCGTGGATAACTGTATTTTCTGCAAGATTGCTGCAAAACAAATTCCCTCGACCATCGTGTACGAGGATGACGACTTGCTGGCCTTCAAGGACATCAACCCGGCCGCCCCCGTGCATCTGCTGCTGATCCCGAAGCGCCACGTGGCCAGCCTGTCCGATTGCGACGATAGCCATACGGAAATACTGGGCAAGCTGCTGCGCCTGGCGCCGAAACTCGCTGCCGAGTTCGGCTGCGCCGTCACGTATGACGCCGATGGCACGCCTGCCGGCGGCTTCAAGACCATGATCAACAGCGGCCCGAACGGCGGGCAAGAGGTGTATCACTTGCACATGCATGTGTACGGCGGTCCCCGTCCCTGGCGCGGCCAGCACTGATTTCGCCGTGCGCCGGGTTCGCGTGTATACTACCGGCATTGGTTGACGCTATTCGGGCACCGTCCCGCAAGGAGAATGTGATGGGTTCATTGAGTATTTGGCACTGGGTGATCGTTCTGGTCATTGTGATGCTGGTCTTCGGCACCAAGAAACTGGGCAATATCGGCGGTGATATCGGCAAGGCCGTCAAAGGCTTCAAGGATGGCGTCAAGGGCGACGATGATGCGCCGGCAGCCAATACCCCTCCTGCTGCGCCATCGCAAGTGGCCGACAAAAGCACCATCGACGTCGAGACGAAAGAGAAAAGCAAGTTCTGATAGCGTGGCGGGGCGCTTGCCTCGTCCGGTAACAGCCCTTGTCCGCTTATGATCGATCTCGGTCTCTCTAAAATCGCCATCATCGGCGTGGTTGCGTTGATAGTCATCGGCCCTGAAAAGTTGCCGAGAGTGGCGCGCATGGCCGGTACCCTGTACGGCCGGGCGCAACGCTACCTGAACCAGGTGAAATCCGAAGTCTCGCGCGAAATTGAAATGGAAGAGCTGAAAAACCTGCAGAAGGAAGTGCAGGAGGCGGCCCATTCTGTCAAACAAAGCGTGGAGAAATCCATGCATGGCGTGGAAAATTCGATCTCCGGCAACCTGGCCGAGGTGGAAAACGCCTGGCGCGGCGATTCCAGTGCGTATGAGGGGCATCACGACGCCCACGAAGCCATGCTGCGCGCCACCAACGATGACCTGGCCCGCAAGGCGCGCGAATTCCGCCGCAAGAAACTGGTGCGCAATTCCGCCATCCCTGGCTGGTACAAGCAGCGCCACGGCGGCAAGCTGCACGTGCAATCGGCGGCCGCCCGCGTGGCGCGTTTCCGTCCGCGCGCCAGTTCCTCCTCCTTTTACTCATGAGTAGCAAATCTCCGGTGGAAGAAACCTTTATCTCGCATCTGGTCGAGCTGCGCAACCGCCTGGTCAAGGCCTCGATCGGCATCGCCGTCGTCTGCGCCGTGCTGTTTTACTGGCCCGGCCCTTCGCATATCTACGATTTCATCGCCGCGCCGATGATCGCCTCGCTGCCGGCCGGCTCGAAAATGATCGCCACCGGCGTCATCTCGCCCTTCCTCGTGCCGATGAAAGTGACGCTGGTGATCGCCTTCATCGTCGCCTTGCCCTGGGTGCTGTACCAGATGTGGGCGTTTATCGCGCCTGGCCTGTACACGCATGAAAAGCGTTTGATCGCGCCGCTGGTCATCTCCTCGTCGCTGCTGTTCATGGCCGGCGTGGCCTTCTGCTATTTCTTTGTGTTTGGCCGCGTGTTTCACTTCATCAGCGACTTTTCGCCGTCGTCGATCGCGGTGACGCCGGATATCGAAAACTACCTCGATTTCGTCATGTCGATGTGCCTGGCCTTTGGCGCCACGTTCGAAGTACCCGTGGTGGTGGTGATCCTCGTGCGCATGGGCCTCGTTTCCATTGCGAAACTCAAGGAAGTGCGTCCCTACATCATCGTCGGTGCCTTCGTGATTGCCGCCATCGTCACGCCGCCGGACGTGGTCAGCCAGTTCTCGCTGGCCATCCCGATGTGCCTGCTGTTCGAGCTGGGCCTGCTGGTGGCGCCCATCTTCGTCAAGGCCACCCAGGCGCCGGAAGAGGCGTCCTAGGCGTAAGCAAGCCACACAGGCAAAAGCCGCTGACCTCCCCCGGGAGCAGCGGCTTTTTCATTGTGGGTGCGCGCTTACTGCAGCATCAGCTTGCTGAGGATGCCCAGGTTGAGCAGGATCAAGGTACTCATCATCCAGTAGACGTGTTTCATGTCCGCGCCATGGCGTAAATCCAGGCGTTCCAGGCGGGCGTCGAATTTTTGCTCCAAGGCGTCTATTTTGGTGTCGAGCCTGAGCTCCAGCGCATCGATCTTCACCTCCAGGGCGCCTACCTTGGTATCGACGTTCTGCGACACCAGCTTGATTTCCCCCAGCAGATTACGCTCCAGCGCCGCCAGTTCGCCATGCACGACGACGGCCGAGCCCACTACCTCGCCCAGCGCCGTGGCATGGGCTTCCGCCTGCTGCGTGGGCACGCCCGCCGAGGCGAGGCGTTTGGCGTCATCGAGGGTGTCGAACTGGATGGGCATATGCATGGACGCTCCTATATCCAGCCTAGCAGGAAAATCGGCAATTGCCAGTGAGGAGTGCGGTGGCGCCTGCCTTCCCGTCAGCGTAATCGACAGGGATGCTGGCGGTTTGCGACGGCGCAAACGCATGCAAAAAGGGCGCCGCGGCGCCCTTTGCAAGCTGAGGAGGCGTGCGAGTTAATTCATCAATTCTTTGATGACTTTCACGGGCGCGCTGCCATAGCTGAGGAATTGCTCGTGGAAATCCTTCAGCACGAACTTGCTGCCCAGCGCTTGCTTGCGCTGCTCGCGCAAGTCCATGATTTCGCTGTAGCCGCTGAAATAGCTGGTCAGTTGAACCGAGCTCAGCTGCACGCGGCGCCATTTTTCCGTCGCTTCGCGCTTGGTCTGGAAGGCCTGGCGCGTCAGCAGGTCGAGCGCTTGCGCTTCCGTCATGCCCAGCACGTGCACGCTGTAGTCGAGGATGGTGTTGGTGACGCTGCGCAAGTTCCATTTCGAATACATCAGCCACATTTCCGGCGCGTTGTTGCCGTAGCCCGATTCGAGCATCATGCGCTCGCCATACACGGCCCAGCCTTCGATCATGGCGCCATTGCCGAAGATCGACTTGACCAGCGACGGCGACTTGTTGGCGTACACGAGCTGCGTGTAGTGGCCGGGGATGGCTTCGTGGATGTTCAGGATCTGCAAGATCCAGTGGTTGTACTCGCGCAAGCTGCTTTCCGCCTGTTCCGGCGTTTCGCCGTCGAGCGGCGTCACGTTGTAATACGTGCGGTCCTGCGGGCGGTAGGGGCCGGGCGCCTCGATGCTGGCGCCGGCCACGCCGCGCTGGTAGGCGGGCGTTTCACGCACGACGAGGGGCTTTTTCGGGTCCATCGTCAGCAGGTTGTGGCTGGTCACCCATTCCTGTAATTCGGGGATCTGGCGGCGGATTTCCGGCACGAAATCGGCGGCGGCTACGTGGTTGCTGGACAGCTTGTCGATCACCATGCCGATCTTCGCCGTGCGGTCCGCCGGCTTGGCCGTGCCGCCCATGGTTTTCACCCACAGCTCGTCGGACAGGCTATCCATGTGCTCGAGCAGCTTTTCGCGCGCGGCCAGGGCCTTCTGGTACATCTGCTCGGCACTGACGCTGGCCTGGATATCGTAGGCGAATTTCTGTTCATATAGCTCTTTGCCGATGCGGAAGGAGCGCGCATTGCCGTTCTGCGCCAGCGCGGCATCCTGATCCGTCAGCCAGGCCGCATAGCCCTGCACGGCCGTGCGAGCCGCGGCGATGCGCACGTTGTACAGCTGTTTTTCCGTCGGCGTCAGGATGGAACCCTGTGCCGTCTTGTTCAGGTCGTCAAGCACGCTGAGCACGCCGGCGCTCTGGGCGATGGCCAGCTGCGTGTGTTCGCGCGTGGGCTGATGGATACTGGCGCGCGCGGCCGCATAGTATTGCGGCACCGTGGCGATGCGCTTGAGCAAGGTGCGCAGGCGCTGCGGCTGCGAGGCGTATTCCGTGTTCAGGATGAAATCGATGGAGCCGGCCACGTTGTACTGGGCGGGATTCCATTCGAATTCGCGGAAGGTGGTCAGGTACCAGCGGTCCGATTGCAGTTTATTCGTCAGCAAGGCCAGGTCGGTGCGTTGCTTGTCCGACATCTTGCTCGCATTGAGCTTGCCGAACTTGCCCAGCCATTCTTCGATGAAGGCCAGCTGCTTCTGGCGGCTGGCCGCGTCGGGAATGCTCAGGTTGGCGGCGCCATCGTACTTGCCGACCGAAATCGCGCTTTCCGGGTCCAGGCGCCACAGGGCCGTGAGGAATTGGCCGCTGAGGTTATTCATGGAGCGGTCGCTGCTGTTCTCGCTGGCGACGGCCGCGACCGTGGCTGCCGTGGCCGCCGTGACGACGGCCGCCTTCTTGGCGACGGTTTTTTTCTTGCTGCTGGTGCTGGCCTTGCCATGCGGTTTCTTGGCGGCGCTGGCCGGGTTCAGGGTAAAAGCCATCATCAATGCGGCGAGCGCAACTTTATTTTTGATCAGCATAGTTTATCTCTTGAATATTTTGCTGTCTGTCAGTATCAGAAAATAATAAACTGATAATATAAGTAACAAACAACTATTGAAAGGTTGGCCTTGCTTGCCTGGGCGGCCCAAAGATTAGCATTAATTGCCGCCGCTGCGCAGTTTTTTGCGCCGCAAGCGCGTGCCGTTAGACGACGATGGCGCTGCCGCGCAGCAGGTCTTGGTGGCGCGCATTCAGGGCCGCCACGGCATCCTTGCCGCGCGCCATGCCGGTGGCGTGGATTTCCGTTTCCTGCGTGTAGCGCTGGCTGACGCGCACCGTGTAGGACTGGAACAGCCAGCTCCAGAAGTTGGTTTCATAGACGGCTTCATCCATGTCGCGCCATTTGACGCCCGTGAGTTTCTTTTTCCACGGCAAGATACCGGACGCCAGCCACACGCCCGTCTCGTCGTAGTACAGCTGATAGCTGCGGATGGTCAGCAGGCGGTAGCCGACGATCAGCGCTGAGCCGATCAGCACCACGAAGGCGGCGCGCGCGTTGTACTTGAAGGCCAGCGGCAGGGCGGCAAAGAACAGCAGCACGGCAATGATGAAGGTGCTGACGTAGGCGGTCCAGGATTTGCCGCACAAAAAGGTGGCGCGCTGGCCGGCGCTGGTGGCGATATAGTCGGTCATGGCGTGGCATCAAAACAGGGAAAAACGATCATCGCATGGAACGCGGCTTGCCCGTGCATTTTTTCAAGCTCATCGCTTCAAGCCCTCTTGCAGCATGCCCAGCATGTCATTGGCCGACATGCGCGCGGCCGCATCGCTGCCTTCCAGCAGACTGTCGGCCAGGTCGCGCTTGTGCTGGTGCAATTCGACGATGCCTTCTTCGATCGTGTGTTTCGCCACCAGACGGTATATGGTGACGGGGCGCAATTGTCCCATGCGGTGGGCGCGGTCCGAGGCCTGGTCTTCCACGGCCGGGTTCCACCACGGGTCCATGTGGATCACGTAATCGGCCGCCGTCAGGTTGATGCCCATGCCGCCCGCTTTCAGGCTGATGAGGAAGACGTCGCCGTCTCCCGCCTGGAAGGCGTCGACCCGGCGCTTGCGCTCCTGCATGGGCGTGCTGCCGTCGAGATACTGGTAGCTGACGCCATGCTGCTCCAGGTGCCGGCGGATCAGGGTCAAATGGTCGACGAACTGGCTGAAGACGAGCACTTTGTGGCGGTTTTCCAGCAAGCCCGACAGCAGTTCGGCGAACGCTGCCAGCTTGCTGCTGGCCAGGCCCAGCTCCGGCGCCACCAGTTGCGGATTGCAGCAGGCGCGGCGCAGCTTCATGATCTCGGCCAGGATCTGGATGGCCTTTTTCGACGCCGGCCCTTCCACCATGGCCAGCTTTTCCAGCGCTTCGCGGCGCAGGGATTCGTACAGCGCCGTTTCCTGCGGCGACAATTCCACTTCCAGCACGATCTCCGTGCGCGACGGCAATTCCGACAGCACCTGCGTTTTTGTCCGGCGCAGGATGAACGGCGCGATCAGGCGGCGCAGCCGCAGGCGCGCGCCTGCCGCCGCCCGCTTGTCCTGATCCTTTTCGATCGGCCCCGCAAAGCGTAGGTTGAACTGGTCGAGGGTGCCCAGCAAGCCCGGGTTAATAAAACGGAACAGGTTCCACAGTTCGCCCAGGTGGTTTTCCAGCGGCGTGCCGCTGGCCACCATGCGGAAGTCGCCTTGCAAGGCCATCACGGCTTGCGAACGCTTGGTGGCGCCATTCTTGATCGCCTGCGCTTCGTCGAGCACGATCGTATGCCAGCGCACGCCGGCAAACATGGTGGCTTCCTGCTGCAGCAAGCCATAGCTGGCCACCACCAGGTCGAACGGCTGCAAGGTGTCGAGCATGTCGGCCCGGTCGCCGCTGCCGAACAGTTTGATGTTCAACGTCGGGGCAAAACGCTGCGCTTCGCTGATCCAGTTCATGCAGACGGACGTGGGGGAGACGACGAGGGTGGGACCGTTCGGTGCGCGCGCCAGGATCAGCGCCAGCGCCTGCAAGGTCTTGCCGAGCCCCATATCGTCGGCCAGGCAGGCACCCACGCCCCAGTGCGCCAGGCGCGCCAGCCACTCGTAGCCGGCCAGCTGGTAGTCGCGCAAGTCCGCTTGCAGGGTGCTGGGCAGCTGCGGCTGATAATCGTCGAGGGCGCGCAGGCGCAGCAAGTGTTCGCGCCATAGTTTGTCGGCGTTCACGCCGCCCGCATCGTTGGCCAGCTCTTCCAGCGCAAACGCGGCCAGCGGGTGGATGTGCACGCCATCGGCATGCGCTTCGCCATACGCGGCCAGTTCCGACAGGCGGCGGTGCAATTCGTCGCTGAGCGCCAGGAACTGGTTGTCGCCCAGGGCCACGAAGCGGCTTTTATTGTTCTGCATCAAATCGAGCAGGGCGCGCAAATCCATCACCTTGTCTTCGTCGATCTGCACTTCGCCGCTGGCGGCAAACCAGTCTTTTTCGCTCTTGATGTTCAGGCGCATCTGGCCGCTGTCGATGCGTTTCGACACGCGCATGGTTTCGCCTTCAGGCCAGGCCAGCACGATGCCAGCGGGATCGAGCGCCTGCAATTCCACCAGCAATTGCAAGCCCAGCGCAGGCTGTCCCAGCAGCCATTCGCCATGCTCTTCTTCCGCCTCTTCCAGCACCAGGCAACGCCCGATCAGCTGGCGCTGCGCTTCGCGTTCCCCGTTCAGGTCGCGCCGCGCCTGCACGGCACGCCCGGCCACGTCGGCAAACACGCTCTCGGCGCCGCTGCCCGGTGCGTAATAGGCGCCATTGTCGAGCAGCGGGCGGACCAGAATCTGCATCTTTAACCCCTGCTGGTAGGGCAGCAGGTGCACGTGCAGGCGGTGGTCGGCCGTGATCGCTTCCGCGTCGCCCGCGCCACCGCCGATGTCCGATTGCACGGTGACCATGGACGAGATGGCGCCGATCGCCTGCATCACCTGTTTTTCCGCATGCAGGGGCACGGACAGGCCCAGGCCCACGATGGCGCCGATGCGCCGGTGCTCGTCGAGGATGTGCACCACGCGCAGGCGCGTCGGCGTCTCGCGCTGCACCACGACATTGCTGCCGCTGTCGGGCAGCGGCGGCTGCATGCCCAGCCACAGCTGCCCCTCGTGCGACTTGATCAGGAGCTCGGGCGCGCCGGCGATCAGTTCCACGCGCGTGTCGGGGTGGTCGAGCCAGAAGACGAGCGGGTGGCCCACCAGCAGCACGGCGGCCTTGTCCAGCTCCACCTCATAGCGCGGCGCCGAGGAATAATATTGTTTGAACGGCGCGATGCTGCCGGCCGCGCGCGCGTCCTGCGGCGTGAGGAAATCGATGTCACCCGCCTCTTCGGCCAGGCGTTTGAGGCCCATGGCGCGGCCCTTGCTCCAGCCGCCCCGCGCGTCGCGCTTCTGCTCGCGCACTTCCACGGCCGTTAAGCCAAAGCGCGGGTCGAACGCCACCAGCCACACGAGGCGCGAGACGCCGCCCAGCGCTTCGGCCGGGGCGTTCTGCTGCAGGTTGATCAGGGCACTCAGCTGGCGCTGCCACGCTTCCTGGCGCTCGAACCACGGCGCCATGTCCGTCAGACCGTGTTGCGCGCGCTTGGCCGTGGCATAGCGCTCCTGCTGCGGCTCGCCCATCAGCCCCAGCAAGCCGGCCGCCTGCGCCGCGATCAGGTCGTAGCCGGCGGCGTCCGCTTGCTGCACCAGCGATCGCAGCTGGTCCTTGCGTTCGCTCAATTGCGGCAGCGCCAGCCAGTAGTACAGCAAGGCCTGGAACAGCTGCGCCTGCAAGCCCGTTTCCCAGCTGCGCGTGGGGATGCTGTCCGCCTGCTGCACGCCGGCGCGCACCAGGCGCAAGGTGTTCAGTTGCTGGTAGACGATGCTGTCGTGGTTCGGCTGCGCGTGCAGCGCGATATCGAGGTAGGTCTCCGCGCTTTTCAGCAGCTTGGCATCGTTGCCGCGCAGCAGGGCGAGCACGTACAGGTGGCCGCCGATGCCCGTAAAGCACAGCTTGCGCTTGCCCGTTTCCTTGCGCAGGCCTTTCAAGGCCGTTTCGAAGCCCGCCACGGCCTGCGCATGTTCGCCGCGCAACAGGGCGATGCTGCTGTCGACAAACAGCGCCTGCGGCCCCTGCTGGCCCGCCAGGTAGCGCGCGGCCGCGTCGAGTTCGCCGCACAGCAGGGCATCCTCGGCCAGGGCCAGCGGCAGGGCTGCGCCGATATGGTCGCCGGCGGCCGTCTGGCGCGTGTGGTGGGTGCGCGCGTAGCTGCGGATGGCGTGCGCCGTGGCCGGTTCGCGCGGAGCATTGCCCAGCAGCACGGCGAGGATGTCGTCCTGCAATTGCGGCATGACGAAAGACAACATTTCCGGTTCGAACGGACGGCCGAAGATCTCGATCAGCGGATGCAGCTGCTGCGCTTCATAGCAGGCCATGCAGGCGGCCAGGATGGCGGCCACGTGGCGCACCTCGTCGTTGCGCAAGAGGGCGATGCGCAGGCGCGCCACGCCTTGCCGGTAGCTGCGCAATTCCACATAGCCATCCCAGTTGCGCCGCACGGGGTTGATCAGCTCGATGGCCTGGCACAGGTCGCGAAATACCAGGTGCTCGATGGCGGCGCGCATGGCGGGCCAGCGCAGCTTCGCTTCGCAGGCAAAGCCCCGTCCCACCACCTCGCTGGCCAGCGCCAGACGCGTCAGCCGTTGCAGCATATTGGTCACCGTCAGCAGGGAAAACGGCGTGCCGTCCGGCTCGACGACATTGGCGCGCTGCAAGTGTTCATACACGGCATGCTTGCCCACCGGCTCGCCCGCGATGGCCAGCAAGGCCAGGATCATCTGTTCGTGCTGCTCCAAGGCGGCGAACTCGTCCAGCAGATGTAGCTCTACATTCTGTTCGCTCATGCGGGCAAGTTGGCGATATGCACGGGCGGCTCGCCGGCCGCCACGGGCAGGCCGAACACGCGCTGGTAGAAATACAGTTCCGCTTCCAGGGTGCGCACGATGTTTTCCGCCTTGCGGAAGCCGTGGCCCTCGCCTTCGAGCGGCACGTAGGCGACGGGCACGCCGCGCGCCTGCAGGGCGTCGACCATCAGCTGCGACTGCTGCGGCGGCACCACCTTGTCATCGAGGCCCTGGAAGAAGATCATCGGGCGCGACAGTTTATCCGTATGGTGGATGGGCGAGCGCTCGCGGTACAAGGCCTCGGCTTGCGGCTGGGGGGCGATCAGGTAATCGGTGTAGCGCGATTCGAACTTGTGTGAATCGTCGTCCAGGCCCTTCAGGTCGGATACGCCATAGTAGCTGGCGCCCGCCTTGAAGACGTCGTGGAAGGTCAGCGCGCACAGGGTCGTCAGGCCGCCCGCGCTGCCGCCGCGCACGATCAGGCGCTCCGGGTCGGCCAGGCCGTTGGCGGCCAGGTAACGGGCGCCGGCGATGCAGTCTTCCACGTCGACGATGCCCCATTGCCCGCGCAGCGCGTCGCGGTATTCGCGGCCGAAGCCGCTGCTGCCGCCGTAGTTGACGTCGAGCACGCCGATGCCGCGGCTGGTCCAGTACTGCGTCGCCAGCTTCAAGGTATTGCTGGCCATGCTGGTGGGGCCGCCATGGCTGATGACGATGACGGGAGGTAATGTTCCCGCCGGCGCCTGCACGTCGCCATTGGTGGGCGCATAAAAGAAGGCGTGCGCCGTGCGGCCATTGCTGCTGGTAAAACTCAAGCTGCGCGGCACGGACAGGTAAGCGAGCGCGGGCAAGGCCGTGATCGACTGCGCCAGCACTTCCAGCTCATGGTTCGACAGGTCGATGCGCGCCAGTTCCAGCGCGATGGTGGGGCTGCCGCCGAGCAGCGCGACGAAGCCGGGGCCCACGCGCAGTTCGCGGATTTCCTGGTACGGGTGCGGGATCGGCTCCAGCTTGGCCGCCGCCACGTTCAGCTGCGCCAGGTAGCTGATGCCGGCCTGGATATACGTACAGACGATCTCGTCGTCGGACAGAAAACCGTACATGCTGCCGCCGAAGGTCCAGTGCGGCGTGGCAAATTCCGCTTCCATCGGACACAGCGCCTCGATGTCGGCGCCGTGCAGGCGGTACAGATTCCACCAGCCGCTGCTGTCGGAAACGAAGTGCAGCAAGCCGTTCGGCGACCATTCCGGCTGGCAAATCGACTCGCGCGCACCGCCGGCGATCAGACGGGGCGAACCGAGGCTGCCGTCCGCGTGCACGTCGGCCAGCCACAGTTCCGTGCCTTGCCACGGCAGGCGCGGGTGGTCCCAGCTGATCCAGGCCAGTTGGCTGCCGTCCGGCGACAAACGCGGCGCCGCATAAAAATCGTGGCCGCGTGCCAGCACCGTTTCGCGTCCGTCGAAGCCGACGGCCGCCAGGCAGTTTTCCGGATGCGCGTGGCCTGCGTCCGGATGCTGTTCGCGCACGGCGATCAGGCGGGATCGGGCCGCATCGACGACGAAGTCCGCGTGGCGCGTATTGCCGCCCGTGGTGAACGCTTCGGGCGCGCCGTCGCCGCTCACGCGGTACAGGCAATTGTCGGCGAAATGCGAGAAATACACGGTATCGCCGGCAACGGCATACGCGCCGCCGCCGTATTCATGCACGCGGGTGCGCACATTGAACGGCGCTGGGGTCAATTCATCGACCCGCGCGCCGCGCTGGCGCAGCAGGGTGTTGCGGCCCGCCTCGCTGGCGCGCCCGGCCAGCCAGAACACGTCGGCGCCATCCGCCCCGCCCAGGGCCAGCTGCGTCAGCGGCGAGGCGCCGGCGGCGACGATGGCCGCGCTGATCGGCGATGGCCAGATGCCATAAGGGGTGCTGGATGCGGTCGAGGTCATGCGGGCTCCGTGTCGTGGTGGAAAGAGGGGGCCTCCAGGCGGCGTCAGGCAGCGCGGCGGCGTGCATCATCATAATGGAAGGGCAGGCACAACGAAAGTCATCGCTGTGCGTGGCAAATGCTGCAAAGCGGCACCGGAATCAATGAAATGGCAGCGATTGGATGCGATAATACCGCTTCTCCAAGCTCGATTGCCTGCCATGCCACAATTTGCTCCGCTCCAGAATGATACTTTCCTGCGCGCCCTGTTGCGCCAGCCGACCGAGCACACCCCTGTCTGGCTGATGCGCCAGGCGGGCCGCTACCTGCCCGAATACCGCGCCACGCGCGAGCGGGCCGGGTCCTTCCTGGGCCTGGCGAAGAATCCCGATTACGCCACGGAAGTCACCTTGCAGCCCCTGGAGCGTTTCCCGCTCGACGCGGCCATCCTGTTTTCCGACATCCTGACGGTGCCCGACGCGATGGGCCTGGGCCTGTATTTTGCCGATGGCGAAGGCCCGAAGTTCGAGCGCCCGCTGCGCACGGAGCAGGATGTGAAGGCGCTGCAAGTGCCGGACCTGGAGTCGCTCGACTACGTCTTCAAGGCCGTCACGCAAATCCGCACGGAACTCAATGGCCGCGTGCCGCTGATCGGTTTTTCCGGCAGCCCGTGGACCCTGGCGTGCTATATGGTGGAAGGCGGCGGCTCGAAAGAGTTCCATACCATCAAGAAGATGCTGTACAACCGCCCGGACCTGATGCATCACATCCTGGCGATCAACGCCACCTCCGTGGCGCAATACCTGAATGCGCAAATCGATGCCGGCGCGCAAGCTGTGATGATCTTCGATTCCTGGGGCGGTGCGCTGGCCGACGGCGCCTACCAGGAATTCTCGCTGGCTTACATGCAGCAAGTGGTGGCGCAGCTGAAGCGCGACAAGGATGGCGTCAAGATTCCCGCCATCGTGTTCACCAAGGGCGGCGGGCAGTGGATCGAACAGATCGCCGACATCGGCGCCGATGCCGTGGGCCTGGACTGGACCGTCAACCTGACGCGCGCGCGCCAGCTGGTGGGACATAAAGTGGGCTTGCAGGGCAACCTGGACCCGGCCATCCTGTTCGCCAGCCCCGAACAGATCCGCGCCGAAGTGGCGAAAGTGCTCAACGCCTTTGGCGCGCCGTCGGCCGGCACGGGCCACGTGTTCAACCTGGGCCATGGCATTTCCCAGTTCACGCCGCCGGAATCCGTGGCAGCGATGGTGGAAGCCGTGCACAGCATGAGCCGCGCCATGCGCAGCGGTCAGTAAGCAAGCGCATCCCCCCTGGCGCAGGGGCAGAAAAGGCAGGCTTTCCAGCGGAAGCCTGCCTTTTTCTTTGCTGCGCCTTAGCAAGAAATACCGACTTATGCACAATTTTTTTTGCTGCGGAAATAAGAGGCAGTGGAAAAGCCATGCCCGGGGATGCTTCGCAAGTGCTTGATTATTAAGAGATAAAAAATAGCTTGTTCGGCGGACTTTGTTGCTATTGATAAGGTTATTCTTTCGTTCGCTGGCCTTATTCCTTCATTGTCCACAAAGTTATCAACAGATTCTGTGGATAAAATTGAAAAGTATTTTGTTAACCGATACTTAGCGACGATGTTCAGGTTTCACCTGAAGTGCATGTTGCAGTGCATGATAATTGAACAATGTTTCGCCGGTCCGCTGGCAAAAACGAACGCTTGCCCGGCAATTGTCAACTTTGCCGCAGGCGGCCCGTGTTTTTCCGTATAGGGCGCATCAAAACGGTGCGGATTGCTGTATAAAAAAATCATAAATGGTTCAGTTATGCACAGCGGCGGAAATGCCCCACGGATTTATCGCTTCCTGGGCATCAATTTTTAAGTCATTGATTTTTAATGGTTAATTTTTCTTGCGTGCCGCTCTTGACGGCGATCGAAATTTTCTATCCACATTTTCCTGAAAGTTAATTTTGCTTTGTCCACAAAGTTATCCACAGAATTTTCTTCTGGCACGATGACCCGCTGTCCTGCCTGCCGTTAGGCGTTTGAGGGGCGAAACAAGTATCATGGCCCGCTGGCTTGATGCCGGACATCCCGCCGCGCCATCGACCCTGCGGCGCGCTTTTTTATTGAGATAGGCCATACCTCCATGTCGCAGTGCATTTTGACGTCGTGCATCCTGAACATCGCGCTCGACACGCCCCTGAACGCCCTGTTCGACTACCGTTGGAACGCGGCGGCGGATGCCGGCGCGGACGCGCCGCTGCCGCAAGTGGGACAGCTGGCGCTGGTGCCGTTCGGCCGGCGCGAAGTGATGGGGCTGATCGTCGGCATATCCGACAGCACCGACGTGCCCGCCGCGAAATTGAAGGAGGTGCTGGCCGTGCGCAGCCAGCTGGCGCCGTTGTCGGAACAGTGGCTGGCGCTGGCCGCCTTTGCCGCCGATTACTACCAGCGCCCGCTCGGTGAAGTGGCCTTGCCGGGTCTACCGAAGAATTTGCGCGTGCTCACCACCGTGGCGCTCGACCGCGCCATCAAGAAGCTGGGCAAGCTGGCCGATGCGCATGACGGCACGCCGCTGAACATGCCGGCGCTCAATGCTGCCCAGCAAGAGGCGGCGGACGCCATCGGCGGCGCGCAGGGTTTCAAGCCGACCCTGCTGTATGGCGTGACGGGCAGCGGCAAGACGGAAGTGTATCTGCAAGCCTGCGCCCAGGTGCTGGCGCGCGAGGACGATGCGCAAATTCTGATTCTGGTGCCGGAAATCAATCTCACGCCCCAGCTGGAAGGCAATATCCGCGCGCGTTTTCCCGGCGTTATGTTGGCCACTTTGCACAGCAGCCTGTCCGAAGGCGAGCGCATGCTGCACTGGCTGGCCGCGCACCAGGGCCAGGCGCGCATCGTGCTCGGCACGCGGCTGGCCATCCTGGCGTCGTTGCCGAAATTGAAACTGATCGTCATCGACGAAGAGCACGATCCTTCCTACAAGCAGCAGGAAGGCTTGCGTTATTCCGCGCGCGACCTGGCCGTGTGGCGCGCCTGGCAATTGCAGATTCCCATCGTGCTGGGTTCGGCCACGCCGTCGCTGGAAAGCTGGCACCACGCGCAGACGGGGCGCTACCGCAAGCTGGAATTGCGCGAACGGGCCGTCAAGAATGCGGTGTTGCCGCGCGTCAAAATTTTGGACATGGAGCGTGACAAGCCGAAAGATGGCCTGACTTCGCATCTGGTAGCCGCCTTGAAACTGCGCATGGAGCGCGGCGAGCAGTCGCTGCTGTTCCTGAACCGGCGCGGCTATTCTCCCGTGATCTGCTGCGAATCGTGCGGCTGGATCAGCAATTGCACGCGCTGCACCTCGTTCATGGTGCTGCACAAGCCCGAACATCGCTTGCGCTGCCACCATTGCAGCCTGGAACTGCGCATCCCCCGCCATTGTCCCACCTGCGGCAACGTCGACTTGCAGCCGCTGGGACGCGGCACGCAGCGCGTGGAAGAGGGCTTGCAGCAACTGTTTCCCGAGGCACGCATCTTGCGCATCGATGCCGATTCCACGCGCAAGAAGGGCAGTGCGCAGGAAGCGTTCGACACCGTGCACCGCGGCGAAGTCGATATTCTGATCGGCACGCAGATGGTGGCCAAGGGCCACGATTTCAAAAAACTGACCCTGGTCGGCATTTTGAATCCGGACACGGCCCTGTTTTCCCAGGATTACCGGGCCAGCGAACGGCTGTTTGCCCAGCTGATGCAGGTGGCGGGCCGGGCCGGTCGCGCCGCGCAGACGGAAGGAGGCAGCGTCAGTGAAGTGCTGATCCAGACGCGCTATGCGCGCCATCCGCTGTACGACGCCGTTGTCAACCACGATTACGACCATTTCGCCACGACCCTGCTGGAAGAGCGGGCCCAGGCGGCGCTGCCGCCCTACCTGTTCCAGGCCCTGCTGCGCGCGGAAGCGCCCGAGCTGGCCACGGCCATCGAGTTCCTGCAGGCGGCGAAAGAATGCATGGAACACCCGCAGGTGACCATCAATGACCCGATTCCCATGAGCATGACGCGCGTGTACAACGTGGACCGCGCCCAGCTTCTGCTGGAATCGCCTTCGCGGCCCGCGTTGCAGGCGTTTTTGAAGGAATGGTTAGCGGAGTTGCGCGCCATGAAGACGCGCGTGAAATGGTCGCTGGAAGTGGACCCGCTCGATATTTAAATTACTGCAGGTAATCGCGCGCCGACTTGACGATCTGCTCCGATAGCAGCTTGGTAAACGGCGTGTCCAGGGTCCACGCGTGCCAGCTCAGCGGCACGTCCAGGGTGCTGCCCGGCATCAGGTCGACCAGCCGGTCCGTCGCCAGCGCCTGTGCGGCCAGGCGCTGCGGCATCAGGCCGTAGGCCAGGCCGTCCTGCACGCAGCCGCGGCGCGCCGCTTCCACGGGTAAGGTGTGGTGCGGAAACGGTTCGCGCATGCTTAATTGTTCAGCGAGGAAACGCGCAAGCAAGCCGTGCTGGCCCACGACGGCCGGCGCCAGTTGTACCGCCTCGGCAATAAAACCATCGCCGAACCAGTGCCCCGCGAACACGGGTGTAGCTACGCAGACGTAGCGCAAGGTGCCCAGCGGGGTGACGCTGGTGGCGGCCGCCGCGTCGATCGCCGTGCCGGACTCGGCCGCTACGCAGCCGAACACGGAGCCGTCGCGCACCATCTGCAAGGCGCTGTCGCTGTCGGCCAGGCGCACGTCGAGCTGGCAGCGGGGAGGCGCCAGCAGGGCGGACAAGGTGTCGGGGAACCACGTGGCCAGGCTGTCGGCATCGATGGCGATGGCGATTTCCGGCATGCTGACGCTGTTGCCCAGGTCGATGTCGAGCGATGCTTCCATCAGCTTGACGTTGCGGTGATGCACGATCAATCGCTGGCCCAGGCCCGTCGGCACGGCCGGCTGGCCACGGATGATCAGCAAGCGCCCGCTGGCGTCTTCCAGCGCCTTGATGCGCTGCGAGACGGCCGACTGGGTGATGCCCAGCGCCAGGGCGGCCTTGTCGAAACTGCCATGGCTGGCCACGGCGTCCAGCACGGCCAGCGCGCGATAATCGATTGATCCCATTAGCTCAGCTTATAAATTTTAGAATTGATTAGTTATACTAATGCATATATTGCAGCAAAGTAAAACCTTATTTTCGGCAAACGGGTAGTATCGGACGCTGTGAGCAATCTGAACCGGGAGTAACAGCAGCATGAAGACGATACAAGTGGATGTGGCCGTGATCGGCAGCGGCACGGCCGGCATGACGGCGCACAAGGCGGCGCACATGCAGGGCAAGCGCGTGCTGATGATCGAAAGCGGGCCGTACGGCACGACCTGCGCCAGGGTCGGCTGCATGCCCAGCAAGCTCCTGATCGCGGCGGCCGAGGCGGCCCATGCCGTGGCTGCCGCGCCCGCTTTCGGCGTGCATCCGGGCCCCGTGCGCATCGACGGCCGGCAGGTGATGGCCAGGGTGCGCAGCGAGCGCGACCGTTTTGTCGGCTTCGTGCTCGACGGCGTCAACGCCATCCCCGAGGAAGAAAAGCTGCGCGGCCATGCGCGTTTTATCTCCCCCGGTAACTTGCAGGTGGATGACCATACGCTTGTCGAAGCGGCCAGCGTGGTGATCGCCACCGGTTCCACGCCCATCGTGCCGCCCGAGTGGCAGGCGGCGGGAGAAAGAGTCATCACCAGCGACGCCGTGTTCGAATGGACGGACTTGCCAAAGTCAGTCGCCGTGGTCGGCAGCGGCGTCATCGGCCTGGAGCTGGGCCAGGCGCTGGCGCGGCTGGGCGTGCGCGTGACCCTGTTTGCGCGCGGTAATAAGGTCGCGCAGCTGACGGACCCGCTGGTGCTGCGGGAGGCCGATGCCGTGCTGGCGCGCGAACTCGATATCCGTTTCATGACCCAGGTCGCGCACATGGCAAAAACGCCGGACGGCGGCGGCATCGTGCTCACCAGCCGCGATGACGGGGGCGTGGAAAAAACCGAACAGTTCGAGTACGTGCTGGCCGCCATCGGCCGCCGCCCGAACGTGGACAAGATCGGCCTGGAGACGGCGCAAATCGAGCTCGACCGCCATGGCATCCCCCTGCATGACCCGCACACCATGCAGTGCGGCAACAGCGCCATCTTCATCGCGGGCGATGCCGACAACGCCTTGCCGCTGCTGCCCGAAGCGGCCGACGAGGGCCGCATCGCGGGCGAGAACGCGGCCCGCTACCCCGAGGTGAAGCCGGGCTTGCGCCGCACGCCCCTGGCGATCGCCTTCACGGAACCGCAGATCGCCACCCTGGGCGCCACCTACCAGCAATTGTGCGTGAGCCACGCGGGCCGCTTCGCCGTGGGCGCCGTGTCGTTCGGCAACCAGGGCCGCAGCCGCGTGATGCTGCAAAACCAGGGCATCTTGCGCGTGTATGCGGAGTTCGGCAGCAAGCGCTTTCTTGGCGCCGAGCTGATCGGCCCACGGGCGGAACACTTGGGCCATCTGCTAGCCTGGGCATGCCAGGCCCAGCTGACGGTGCCCGCCATGCTCGACATGCCGTTCTACCACCCCGTCATCGAGGAAGGCGTGCGCACGGCCTTGCGCGAGCTGGCGCTGCACCTGGAAAAAGATCCGGAACACGCGCCCGGCTGCGCCGATTGCTCGCCTGGCGTGTGATGTAATTTTGATATTTACACAATTCTGTAGACAAGCGCACATGATTGCGCGATCATCGCTGCCACATTGAAATATTGATTAAAAGCAAAAAACATTTCAATTGGTACATACCGCTGATGCCAGGATGGTAAAAACAAGCGGGTGCAGGCGATGATGGAGACGATGTGAAAATTCGGCGCATTTACGCGGGAGAACTCGCCCTGGGCGTGGCCCTGCCCTGGGACGTGCATGGCGAGACGGGCAGCTTGCTGGCCAAACTGGGCCATGTCATCAGCAGCGAAAACCAGATCGCATTGCTGCTGGCGCGCGGCGTCATTGCCGATACCAGCGCTGACGTGCCGCGCACGGCGACTGAAGCGCCGTCGGCCCTGCGCATGCTGAACCTCGTCACGGCGGGCCTGGCGCTCGTCTTGCCGGCCATCGCCGCCGGGCAGGCGGGCAGCCACCTATCCCTGGCGCCGCTGGCGCAACTGGTGGAAGAGGCCGTTGTTCTGGACGCCGACGTGGCGCTGGCCTGCATCCTGCACAACCAGGGCGCGGGCGACTTTGCCGTGCGGCACAGCGTCGACACGGCCGTCATCACGGCCCTGCTGGCACGCGCGCTGAAGCTCGATGACGATGTGATCCGCAGCGTGGTGCTGGCCGCGCTGAGCATGAATGTGGGCATGCTGGAACGCCATGCGGATTTCCAGCACAAGGCGGGTCCGCTGGACGCGCAGGAGCGCGCCTATTTGCGTGCCCATCCGCAAGCGGGTGTCGACTTGCTGCGCGCGGCGGGCGTCACGGACGCCGTCTGGCTGCAAGCCGTGCTGCAGCACCATGAAAATATCGATGGCAGCGGCTATCCGCTGGGCACCCAAGGCGAGGCGATCGGCATCGGCGCCCGGCTGATCATGCTGGCCGACCGCTATTGCGCGCGCGTCTCGAAGCGCAGCTATCGCCAGCCTTTGCTGCCGAACGTGGCCCTGCGTGAAATGCTGATGGCCGACAAGGCCACGCTGGATGCGCCGCTGGCATCGCTGCTGGTGCGCGAGCTGGGCATCTACCCGGTCGGCACCTTCGTGAAATTACTCAATGGAGAAATCGGCGTCGTCACGCGCAAGGGCTTGAATGCCACCACGCCCCACGTGCAGTCGCTGATCGGCCCGCGTGGCGCGCGCCTGGACGTGCCGCTGCGGCGCGATACGCGCGTGGACTTGCACGCCATCCGCGAAGTGCTCAGTGCGGAGCAGGCGGGCTTGCAATTTCGCCCAGACCAGCTATGGGGCCGCAGCGCAAGAGTGTAGAGCGTCTTCCAGACACTCTCTACGTTAAGAGCTTAATTCAGCAGACCTGCATCCAGCCGTCCCTCGAGCGCCAGCTCGCGCATGATGCGGACCGTGTCGATGTCGGATTCCTTGTAGGCGGAGCGGCGGAAGTCGTCGTACAGGGCGTTGGCCGCATCGGTGGCCGCGTCGTGGCCGTCGTCGTACTGGAAGCGCACCCACAGGCTCGCTTCGTCGGGCATCTCGATGGTCATGACCAGCGAGGAGGCGCTGATATCCTGTTGCGCCGGCACTTCGTAACGCACCTGCAGTTGCGGTATCAGCACCACTTTGTCGTTGATGACCAGCTCGCCATAGCGCAGGCTGCGCGCGAAACCGGCATCGCTGCGCTCGCTGATCTGGCACTCGTCCAGGTGCGGCACGAACAGTTTCGGCGACTCGGCACGCAAGACCAAGCCGCGCCAGACCTGTTCCAGGGTCAAGGTGTCGATCAGCGGGTTCAAAGGATCGTTGATTTCAATCCGGTGTTCAAATTTCATGGGACTGCCATTCGGTAAGTGGGCGCGCACGGGCGATATAGGCGGAATGGTACTCCAGGCGTGGCCGTGCCGCACGCATTGCATGGTCAAAAATGGCGCCATATGGCGATATATCAATGCCATTGCCTGTTTTTCAGGCATGCCCCGTCGTGCAAATGGCGGGCGCGACGCTGTTACAATGGGCTGCTGTTCCCTGCGGAAATACCCTGATGTCCAAAGCACCACAGTTCGGTCTGAATGCGCCCCAAAGCGAAGCGGTTACCTACCTCGACGGCCCTTGCCTGGTGCTGGCGGGCGCCGGTTCGGGCAAGACGCGCGTGATCACGCAAAAGATCGCCCACCTGATCGAAGACCGGGGCTACGACCCGCGCACCATCGCCGCGCTGACCTTCACCAACAAGGCGGCGCTGGAAATGCAGGAACGCATCGCCAAGCTGTTGAAACAGCCGCGCCAGGCCAAGCAGTTGACGGTGTCGACCTTTCACTCGCTGGGCGTGAAAATCCTGCGCCAGGAAGCCAATGGCGTGGGATTGAAGGACCGCTTTTCCATCATGGACAGCGACGACTGTTTTTCCCTCGTGCAAGACCTCGCCATTACCACTGATAAACAGGTGATCCGTGGCATCCAGAACGCCATGTCCTTGTGGAAAAACGGCCTGATCGATCCGGACATGGCGCTGGCGCAAGCCAAGGATGAAGATGAAGCCAACGCGGCGCGCATCTACCGCAGCTATGTGGCAACGCTTTCCGCCTACCAGGCCGTCGATTTCGACGACCTGATCCGCTTGCCCGTGGAACTGTTCCGCAACAACGGCCCCGTACGCGACAAGTGGCAGCGCCGTTTGCGCTACCTGCTTGTCGATGAATACCAGGATACGAACACCTGCCAGTACGAACTGGTCAAATTGATGGTGACGGGCATCGGCAAGAAGCCGATGTTTACGGCCGTGGGCGACGACGACCAGGCGATCTATGCGTGGCGCGGCGCCACGGTGGAAAATTTAAAAACGCTGGAAACGGATTTCCCCGACTTGCGCGTGATCAAGCTCGAGCAGAATTACCGCTCCACCATGCGGGTGCTGAACGCGGCCAATGCCGTCATCGGCAACAATCCCAAGCTGTTTGAAAAGTCGCTGTGGTCCGAGCACGGCTTGGGCGAGCCGATCAAGGTGCTGGGCATGCAGACGGACGAGCAGGAGGCGGAACAGGTCGCCATCATGATCTCGGCCGACCATTTCGAGCGCAAGAACAAATTTTCCGACTACGCGATTTTGTACCGGGGCAACCACCAGGCACGGATCATCGAGCAGTGTCTGCGCAAGGAGCGCATTCCGTACACGATTTCGGGCGGCCAGAGCTTCTTCGACAAGGCCGAGATCAAGGACATCATCAGCTACCTGCGTTTGCTGGCCAACGAGGATGACGACCCGGCTTTCATTCGCGCCGTGACGACGCCGCGCCGTGGCGTGGGGCAGTCGACCCTGGAGGTGCTGGGCGCGTTCTCGGGGCAGTGGCAGTGCTCGCTGTTCCAGGCCGTGTTCAAGGGCGGCATCGAGGCCAAGCTGACGGACCGCCAGTTGGGTCCCCTGCGCGACTTCTGCAACTTCATCAACGACCTCGAATCGCGCGCCAGCCGTCCCGGTGCGGCCGGCAGCGGCGACAATGCGGCCGAAGTGCTGGACGACATGATGAAGGAAATCCACTACGAATCGTATCTGTATGACGCCTTCGAGGAACGCCAAGCGCAAAGCAAGTGGCAGAACGTGCTCGAATTCGTCAACTGGCTCAAGGAACGGGGCCGGGGCGGCAAGGACCGCGACGGCGAAGAAAAGAACGTGCTGGAACTGACGCAGATGGTGGCCCTGATGACCATGCTCGAGGGCAAGGACGAAGAGCAGGACGCCGTGCGCATGTCGACCCTGCACGCGTCGAAAGGGCTCGAGTTTCCGCACGTATTCCTGGTGGGCGTGGAAGAGGGGATCTTGCCGCACAAGGGCGACCCTGACGCGCCGGCCGAAACCATCGCCGCGCGCATCCAGGAAGAGCGCCGGCTGATGTATGTGGGCATCACGCGCGCCCAGCGCACCTTGCACATCACCTGGTGCAAGAAGCGCAAGCGTGCCGGCGAGCAAGTCCATTGCGACCCGTCGCGTTTCATCAAGGAAATGGAACTCGACGTGGGCGATGCCGTGCCAACGGAAGCGGAAGTGATTTCGCCGAAAGAACGGCTGGCGCGCATGAAGGCGCTGCTGGCCGCGCCGAAAGTGTAATTAAGGAGCGTTCAGGCTTCCACGGCGCCGTCCGGCGTGGTTTTCGGCACGATGGCCAGCTGCATGCCCAGCGCATCGAGCATCTTCAAAATGGTTTCAAAGCGCGGTTTGCTGCCTTCGCGCAAGGCTTTATACGCGCCTTCGCGCGTGATGTCGGCCCGGGCCGCCACCTTGCCCATGCCATAGGCGCGCACCACGTCGTTCATGGCGGACTGAAACAGTTCGGCGTTGCCGGTGGCGACGATTTCGCTCATGTAGGCGGCCACGGCGGCCCTGCTGGTCAGGTGTTGCGTTGGATCAAATTTGCTTAGGCCTAAGGCTTCCAGGTCGTCGAGGTCGAAGGTGTCATGGTCGATATGGTGGTTCATTTCTTTCGTGCTCCTGTCGATGGGCTTGCCGCCGCTTTCCGGATGGCTGCCTGCCGGGCTTTCAGCTCCCTGAGGATCGCTTGCGCCTGTTTGATGTCGCGTTGCTGGTTCGATTTGTTGCCACCCAACAGCAGCAAGATCAGGGTGCCCAGGTTGGTCTCGTGAAAATACACGCGCCAGCCGGGTCCCGTCTGTAAAAAACGCAGCTCGCACACGCCTTCGCCCACTGGCCGCCAGTCGCCCTTTTTACCATGCTGCAAATGCTTGATGCGCGCATCGATGGCGGCCGCCGCCACATCGTGCAGGGAATCTTCCCAGCGCCGGTATTCGGCCGTCTTGCGCGTATCGATCAGCACTGGTTCGGGCGGCGTTGGTGTGTTCATTGTAATCGTTTGTTCTCATTCGTCAAGCGGTTTGATTCAGCCATACGGAGAGAATAGGCAGAAATCGGCACCGCCTCGGGAAGAATGCCGCTTGTTTGTCCTGGCGCACGCCGCTGCGGCGGTAGAATGCCGCTTTCAGTCAGGAATCACCGAGAGCACCATGGACAATGCAGAACAGATGGAAGTACGTTTCGTCGATATCGAAATCAAGCTGGCGCAGCAGGAAGACCTGGTCGAGTCGCTGAACCAGATGGTGTACCAGCAGGGCAAGCGTATCGACCAGCTGGAGGCGATGCTGCACAAGCTGGGCGAGCATGTGCGCGACGGGGCGCAGCAGGCGAATGGCGGGCTGGTCAACGAACGTCCGCCGCATTATTAAATCGGCATCGTAGTGCGGGGCGCATGAAAACCGTTCATCACTGGCAGGCGCGCTACCACCGGTAGTTGCTGGTGACGCAAGTGTGTCAGGCTGTTATTATTTCAGGCTGGCCCGCGACACAATCGCGGCTCTCTTGCGTTCCTTGAAAGAAGACATGACCCGTCCTACAATGCTCGTCATCGCCGCCAGCCTGATGCTGGCGCCAGCCGCCGCCGCTTTTGCCGCCACCGCCGCCACCGCCGCTATCACCGTGCCCGCCGCTACCGCCTTGCCCGCCTCGAACCCGTTTGCGCAAGCGAGCAGCCTGCCCTTCAATTATCCCCCGTTCGACAAGGTGCAGGACGCCGACTACGCGCCCGCCTTTACGGCAGGCATGGCCGCCAACCTGGCGGAAATCAACGCGATTGCGAATAACAAGAAACCGGCCACGTTTGACAACACCATCGTGGCCATGGAACGCTCGGGCCAGCTGCTGAGCCGCGTGCGCACCGTGTTTTCCGTGATGTCCGGTTCCAACACGAATGACACGATCCAGGGCCTGGAACGCGAGCTGGCGCCGAAGATGGCGGCCCACAGCGACGCGATCATGCTCAACGACAAGCTCTTCAAGCGCATCGACACCCTGTACGCCAAGCGCGACAAGCTGGGCCTCGATGCGGAATCGAAGCGCCTGCTGGAACGCTATCACACCGATTTTGTCCGCGCCGGCGCCAAGCTGTCGGCGCTTGATAAGGAAAAGCTGCGCGCCTACAATGGCCAGCTGGCTGCCCTGTCGACCAAGTTCGCGCAGAATGTGCTGAAGGAATTGAACGCGTCGGCTGTCGTCGTCGACACGCGCGAAGAACTGGACGGCCTGTCGCCGGCCGCTATCGAAGTGGCTGCCGGCCTGGCCAAGAAGCGCGGCCTCGACGGCAAATATGTGATCGCCCTCGTCAACACGACGGGCCAGGCGCCGCTGTCGCTGCTGACCAACCGCGCGGTGCGCGAACGCATCATGGCCGCTTCGCAAGCGCGCGGCAGCCGTGGCGGCGAGTTCGACAACACCGAGGAAGTGCTGGCACTGGCAAAGCTGCGCGCCGAACGTGCCGCGCTGATGGGCTACCCGAACTACGCGGCCTACTCGCTGGAAGACCAGACGGCGCATGACACCACCGCCGTGAACGCCCTGCTGGGCGAGCTGGCGAAGCCGGCCGTCGTCAATGCGCGCCGCGAAGCGGACGATATCCAGAAGGTCATCGATGCAGGCAAAGGCGGCTTCAAGGTGGGCGCCGCCGACTGGGCGTTCTACAGCGACAAGGTGCGCGCGGAACGCTACAACTTTGATGAAAATCAGTTGAAACCGTACTTTGAAATGCACAGCGTACTGACCAAGGGCGTGTTCTTTGCCGCCGGCAAGTTGTACGGCCTCACTTTCAAGCAGCGTACCGACTTGCCCGTTTACACGTCCGACATGCTGGTGTACGACGTCTTCAATGAAGACGGCACGCAACTGGCCATCTTTACGCTCGACCCTTACGCGCGCAGCAACAAGCGCGGCGGCGCCTGGGCGAATGCCTATGTGGGCCAGTCGACCTTGCTGAACCGCAAGCCGGTGATCGCGAATAATCTCAACATTCCAAAGCCGGAAGCGGGCCAGCCGACCCTGATGACGTTTGACGAAGTCAACACCATGTTCCACGAATTCGGCCATGCGCTGCACGGCATGTTTTCGAATGTAAAATACCCGCGCTTCGCCGGCACCAGCGTGCCGCGCGACTTCGTCGAATACCCGTCGCAAGTCAATGAAATGTGGGCGCTGTGGCCGGAAGTGCTGCAAAACTACGCCAAGCACTATCAAACGGGAGCGGCTATTCCCGCCGAGCTGCTGGCGAAAGTGACGGCGGCCGACAATTTCAACCAGGGCTACAAGACCACGGAATACCTGGCCTCGGCCCTGCTGGACCAGCGCTGGCACCAGCTGACCCCGGCACAGATCCCCACCGACGTGCTGGCGTTTGAAAAGACCACCTTGACGGAAGCGGGCGTCGATTTCGCCCCGGCGCCGCCGCGCTACCGCACCACGTATTTCTCGCACGCGTTCGCGGGCGGCTATTCGGCCGGCTACTACGCGTATCTGTGGTCGGAAAAGCTCGATGCCGATACGGTCGAGTGGTTCAAGGAAAACGGCGGCCTGACGCGCAAGAACGGCGACTGGTTCCGCAATCAACTGCTGTCGCGCGGCGGCAGCGCCGATGCGCTCGACATCTACCGCAACTTCCGCGGCCGCGATGCGAAAATCGAACCGCTGCTGGAACGCCGTGGCTTGAACGGCAAGTAATGCCTCCCCAGCACTAGCCTCGTCTGTGCTGAACATCAATGGCCGCCCGGTAATGGGCGGCCATTTTTATTTGGCGATTTTGATTGTACGCCGTGGTAAACCGCGCATTTGGCGGGATGCACCACAGGATCGCCCATGTTGGATGACGCCTGTGTGACAGGCTGCTATGATCTGCCACTGGCCCGCGACGCGATCGCGGTTCTTCCCGCGCTTCCTGAAAGATGTCATGATCCGTCCACAACTGCTCGTCATCGCCGCCAGCGTCATGCTGGCCCACGCCGCTCCGTCCGCCATGGCCGCCGCCGCAAAATCCGCGCCTGCCGCCGCCGTCAGCGCCCAGAACCCCCTGCTCAAAGTGAGCCCGCTGCCGTTCCAGATGCCGCAGTTTGGCCTGATCAAGGACGAGCACTACGCGCCGGCGTTTGCCGAAGGCATGAAACGCCAGCTGGCCGAAGTCAATGCGATCGCCAACAACCGTCAGCCGGCCACGTTCGAGAACACCATCGTGGCCCTCGAGCGCACGGGACAGCTGCTGCACCGCGTGCAAAGCATCTTCAGCAACATGACGTCGACCAACACGAACAGCGTGCTCGAAGCGGTGGAAGTGGATGTGTCGCCGAAACTGGCCGCGCATGGCGACGCCATCACCCTGAACCCGAAACTGTTTGCCCGTATCGACACCTTGTACGCCAAGCGCGACAAGCTGGGCCTCGATGCCGAATCCCTGCGCCTGCTCGAGCGCTATCACACGGATTTCGTGCGCGCCGGCGCCAAGCTGTCCGATGCGGACAAGGAAAAACTGAAAGCCTTTAACGCCGAGCAGGCGGGCCTGGAAACGGCCTTCGCGCAAAACGTGCTGAAGGAAACGAATGCCAAGAGCATCGTCGTCGACACGCGCGCCGAACTGGCGGGCATGACGGACAGCGATATCGACACGGCCGCCGCAGCGGCCAAGGAGCGCGGTTTGACGGGCAAGTTCGTCATCGCTCTGGTGAACACCAGCGGCCAGCCGCCGCTGGCCGTATTGACGGACCGCAAGACACGCCAGCGCCTGATGGATGCGTCGCTGAACCGGGGTAGCCAGGGTGGCGAGTTCGACAACCGCGCCATCGTGCTGAAGCTGGCCAAACTGCGCGCCGAACGGGCGACCTTGCTCGGTTACGCCAACTACGCCGCGTACTCGCTGGAAGACCAGACGGCCAAGACGACGACGGCCGTCAACACCCTGCTGTCGGAACTGGCGAAGCCGGCCGTCGCGAATGCGCGCCGCGAAGCGGCCGACCTGCAGCAAGTGGTCGATGCGGAAAAGGGCGGTTTCCAGGTGGCAGCGGCCGACTGGGCCATCTACACGGACAAGCTGCGCAAGCAACGTTTCAATTTCGATGAAAACGAGCTGAAACCGTATCTGGAACTGAACAGCGTGCTGAACAACGGCGTCTTCTTTGCCGCCAATAAGTTGTATGGCATCAGTTTCAAGGAGCGTAAGGACTTGCCGGTGTACAACCCGGACGTGCGCGTCTACGACGTTCTGGATGCCAACGGCAAGCCGCTGGCCCTGTTCATCGCCGACTTCTATGCGCGCGGTAACAAGCATGGCGGCGCGTGGATGAATGAATATGTGTCGCAATCATCGCTGATGGGCACGCATCCGGTCGTCGCCAACCAGTTGAACATTCCGAAGCCGCCCGCCGGCCAGCCGACGCTATTGACCTTCGATGAAGTGACGACCATGTTCCACGAATTCGGCCATGCGCTGCACGGCATGTTTTCGAACGTGAAATACCCGCGCTTTGCCGGCACCAGCGTGCCGAGCGACTTCGTCGAGTATCCGTCGCAAGTCAATGAAATGTGGGCCGTCTGGCCGGAAGTGCTGCAAAACTACGCCAAGCACTACCAGAGCGGCGCGGCCATGCCGCAGGAATTGCTCGACAAGGTCACGGCGGCGAAGAAATTCAACCAGGGCTTCATGACCACCGAATACCTGTCGGCGGCGCTGCTGGACCAGCGCTGGCACCAGCTGGCGCCGAGCCAGATCCCGACGGACGTGCTGGCCTTTGAAGCGGCATCCCTGAAAGACGCTGGTGTCGACTACGCGCCCGTGCCGCCGCGCTACCGCACCACGTATTTCTCGCACAGCTTCTCGGGCGGTTACTCGGCAGCGTATTACGCCTACCTGTGGTCGGAAAAGCTGGACGCGGAATCGGTCAACTGGTTCAAGGAAAACGGCGGCCTGACGCGCAAGAATGGCGACTGGTTCCGCAATAAACTGCTGTCGCGCGGCGGCAGCGTCGATGCGCTGCAGCTGTTCCGCGACTTCCGCGGCCGCGATGCCACCGTGGAACCGCTGCTGGAACGCCGCGGCTTGAACGCGAAGTAATACGTCCTCATCAGAAGCTTGCGTTGCGTTGACATGGCGCACGCAAGCTTTCCGTGCCGGCGGCGTAGAATTGAGTAAGATGTAAACAAGAAGGCAGTCGAAAGAGTATATGAGTCAGCAAGATTTGAATGGCATTACCCTGGAAGGTATCGTGACGCGCCTGCATGCCCACTACGGTTGGGACGGCCTGGCCAAGCACATCGATATCAATTGCTTCATCAGCGATCCCAGCATCAAGTCGAGCCTGAAGTTTTTGCGCAAGACCCCGTGGGCCAGGAGCAAGGTGGAACAATTGTTCCTGGACACGCAATTTACTGACTGACAGGAAAAAACATGGATAGCAAACTCAAGGAATCGCTGCAACAGCTGCATTCGACACTGGCAACCAGCGGTCCCGTCGATGAAGAACTGCATGGTTTGCTGCAAAAACTCGATGTCGACATCAAGTTGCTGATGGAAAAGCGCGCCGCGCAGGAACAGGAAGAAGAGTCGACCACGTATGGACTGGCCGAGCGCAGCCAGGAATTGTCGGCCAAGTTTGCCGTCAAGCATCCGAAACTGGAGCCGGCGCTGCGGGAATTAGGTGAAATTTTAGCCAACATGGGTATTTAATTTAACCCTAAAGCAGCATCTGGGGTCAGACCCGACGGGTCTGACCCCAAGGGCCCGTTTCTCCCAAGTAATTGAAAAATAAACGTTTTTTGTACTGAAATCCAACAGTAAAAAGCAGGCCGTCAGGTTGGAAATGGCCAATTCCGGTACAATCCGTACCCTATGAGCTCCCCTACCAATTTATTTGCGACCGTTCCCAAGCGGTCTGCCCGCGCTGCCGTGGCGCCTTTCCTGCCGATGTCGCGTGCCGAGATGGACGCGCTGGGCTGGGACCAGTGCGACGTCATCCTCGTCACGGGCGACGCCTACATCGACCATCCGAGTTTCGGCATGGCTCTTGTCGGCCGCCTGCTCGAAGCGCAGGGTTACCGCGTCGGCATCATCAGCCAGCCCGACTGGCTGTCGGCCGACGCCTTCCGCATCCTCGGCAAGCCGCGCCTGTACTACGGCATTACCGCCGGCAACATGGATTCCATGGTCAACCAGTACACGGCCGACCGCAAGATCCGCTCCGACGATGCCTACACGGCCAATGCCGAACCGAACAAGCGCCCGGACCGCGCCGTCACCGTGTACGCCCAGCGCGCGCGCGAAGCGTATTCCGACGTGCCCATCGTCATCGGCAGCATCGAGGCGTCGTTGCGCCGCATCGCCCATTACGATTACTGGTCGGACAAGGTCCGCCGTTCCGTCTTGCCCGATTCCAAGGCCGATTTGTTGATCTTCGGTAATGCCGAGCGGGCGCTGGTCGACCTGACCCACCGCCTGGCCGCCGGCGAACACATCAAGGATATCCGCGACTTGCGCGGCACGGCCTTCATGGTGCCGGCCGGCTGGCTGCCCGGCGACGACTGGGGTGTGCACAATTCCACCCGCGTCGACGTGCCCGGCAAGATCGATCCGCACTACAGCCCGTATGAGATGGTGCAGGAAGACAAGACCGCCTGCGCCACGGAAAACGCCTCCAAGTCGGCCGAAGTCATCAAGCCGATCCGCATCATGAGCCGCGAAGAGCGCCTGGCCATGGCCAAGGAAAAGCACGACAAGACCGTCGTGCGCCTGCCCGCCTACGACGTCGTCAAGGATGACCCCGTCATGTATGCGCACGCTTCGCGCGTGTTCCACCTGGAATCGAATCCCGGCAATGCGCGCGCCATGGTGCAGGCGCACGGCGAACGCGACGTGTGGCTCAACCCGCCGCCGCTGCCGCTGGCCATGGACGAGATGGATGGCGTGTACGACATGAACTACGCGCGCGCGCCGCACCCGAGCTATGGCAAGGCGCATATCCCCGCCTGGGAAATGATCCGCTTTTCCGTCAACATCATGCGCGGCTGCTTCGGCGGCTGCACCTTCTGCTCGATCACCGAGCACGAAGGGCGCATCATCCAGAGCCGTTCGGAACCGTCGATCTTGCGCGAAATTGAGCATATCCGCGATAAAACCAAAGGCTTTACGGGTACCATTTCCGATATGGGCGGTCCGACGGCGAATATGTACCGCCTCGCCTGCAAGGAAAAAGAGATCGAAGTGTCGTGCCGCCGCCTGTCCTGCGTGTACCCGTCCATCTGCGTGAACCTGGGCACGGACCACAGCAAGCTCATCTCGCTGTACCGCAAGGCGCGCGCCATTCCCGGCATCAAGAAAGTCTTGATCAGCTCGGGCCTGCGCTACGACCTGGCCGTGCGTTCGCCCGAATACGTGAAGGAACTGGTGACGCACCACGTGGGCGGCCTCTTGAAGATTGCCCCTGAGCACACGGAAGAGGGCACCTTGTCGAAGATGATGAAGCCCGGCATCGGCGCCTACGACGAGTTCAAGGAAATGTTCGACCGTTTCTCGCTGGAAGCAGGCAAGAAGCAGTATTTGATCCCGTACTTCATCGCCGCCCATCCGGGCACGACGGACCTGGACATGCTGAACCTGGCCCTGTGGCTGAAGAAGAACAACTTCAAGCTGGACCAGGTGCAGACCTTCATGCCCACGCCGATGGCCATGGCCACGACCATGTATCACACGCGCAAGAATCCTTTGCGCAAGGTGACAGCCGACTCGGAAGTGGTGGAAACGGCCCGCAGCGGCAAGATCCGTCGCACCCATAAAGCCTTCCTGCGCTACCAGGACCCGGCCAACTGGCCGATCCTGCGCGAAGCGCTGGTCAACATGGGCCGTGGCGACTTGATCGGCAATGGCGACAAGCATTTGATACCGGCCTGGACCTCGTCCGAGTCGGGCGGCCTGGCCGCAGGCGAACGCAGCCGTCAGACGCATGGCGCCGGCACGCCGGACAAGTTCAAGGTCACGCCGGGCAAGAACCGCATCGCCCTGGGCGGCACGGCCGCGGCGCCCAAGGCCACGGCCGTCGAGTCGAAAGTGCGTCCGTCGATTCTCTCGACCATCAAGACGAAGGCCAAGCCGGCCGCCGTGCCTATGGGCCGTGGCGGCAAGCCGCCTGCCAAGGGCGGCCATGCCGCGCCGGCACGGGGCGGACGCAAGTAAACGTTCTTCGGCCCTTGGGCATCCTTTGACAAACCCGGCGACGCGTACTGCGTTGCCGGGTTTTTTGCTATGGGCGCAGCAAGATGGGGCGGCGCCACGGCGTAGCGGCGGGATTTTTACCAATATTTAAAAATTGAATAGAGCAAAAGGCAATTTTCCCTTGTGGCAACTTGGTGTTTGAAAATATACTCGTTGGATATTTAGCCGTACGGCAACAAAGCTGCCTTTCTGGCAAGCGCCAGCGTACGCGACTCCCAGCGTTGATATGAAAAGAGATGCCAATTGAAATGCCTTTCCTGCCAAGCCGAGAATAAGCCGGGCGCCAAATTCTGTTCTTCCTGCGGCACGACGTTTGCCGCCGCCACGACCGCCGCCGCTGCCGTGCCGGGCAAATCCTGTGGCCAGTGCGGCCATGATTGCAAGCCCGACGCCAAGTTCTGCCCCAAATGCGCGTTCAGCTTTGCCGTGGCGCCAGTGCTGCCACCAGAACCTGTTGCGGTACCTGTGTCGGCGCCGATTCCTGAACCAGTCAGTGTGGTCGTTCCTGAGCCCGCTCCAGTGGCAGAAATGGTCGCGCAAGCTGTTCCGGAACCCGTTCCCGTCTTCATCCCGGAGCCGGTCGCGCCACCGCCACCGCCGCCACCGCCCGTGCTGGAAAAGCGTCGTGCAGATCCTGCACCTGCACCTGCACCGGAACCAGCACCAGCGCCAGCGCCAGCGCCAGCTCCCGTGGCCGACACGCCAAGTGACAGCCCAGCGGCGGGCAGCCGCATGAAGCTGATCGCTGCAGCCGTCGCCGCAGTAGTACTGCTGGGCGGTGCGGGCGCTTACTATTTTCTCTCAAGCAAGCCGGCAGCGCCGGCGCCGGAACCCGTTGTTCCAGCGCTGGCGGACCCTGCGCCTGCCGCCGAGCAGCCGCTGGCCATCAGCGACCCTGCGCTCGACGGCGCGACGGCGGCCGAGCCTGCCGTTGCGCCTGCTGCGCCCGCCCCGGCATCTGTCGCCGCGCCTGCCCCCGAGCCGGTGCCCGCACCCGCCCCGGCCCCGGCTGTGGAAAAACCGGCTCCCGTCGCGGAAAAACCGGCCAAGCCGGTCAAGGTGATACCGCCAGCGGCGCCTGTCAAACAGACTAGCGGCCTGGAAAGCGTGATCACGGACAGCCTGTCGGAAGCGAGCCACTGCATGAGCCAGCGCAAGTACGACTGCGCCATTGCCAATGCGAATGCCGTGTTGCGCATGGACACGGGCAACCGCCATGCGCTCGACATCAAGCGCAAGGCGAAGGAAGCGCAAGACAAGGCGCTGTCGCAAATCCAGATCGAGTAAGCCGCGCGGCTTGCCTCCCCCCTATTTTTGATCCTTCCGGAGAATAACGTGAAAAACTTGAAACAAATTGCCAAGCCCATGGTAGCGCTGCTGGTCGTGTCTTCGATGCTGGCCGGTTGCGCAGCGCCAGGCGGTCCTGGCGCCACGGGCAATACCACCACCGCCGGCACGGAAGCGGGCAGCGGCGAATGCAATACGGCCATGCTGGCCGGCATCGGCGCCGTCGTGGGCGGCTTGCTGGGCGGCGGCAACAATACCGTGCGCGGCGCGGCACTGGGCGCCAGCCTGGGTGCACTCGCCTGCGTGGCCCTGAATTATCAAAGCCAGCAAGTCAAGACGTCGCAGCAGGTACAGGCCGACTACAAGGTGGCCAACAAGGGCAAGCTGCCCGAGCAGTCGACCCTGGTGAAGTACGAGACGGGCTTTACGCCGTCGTCCGTGCGTCCGGGCCAGAAGGCGCAGACCAATTCGTATATCGAAGTGGCGGCCGGCACGCGCGATCCGAACCCGCTGGTGGAAGAGGAATTGAGCCTGTACAAGCCCAATGGCGACTTGATCAAAACTGTGCGCAAGGTGGTCAGCAGCAATAACGGCAGCGGCGCCTACAAGGGCGGCTTCTCGATTCCCATGCCTGAAGGCGTGCCGCAGGGCATTTACCCGGTACGCACGGCCCTGTACCTGAATAGCAAGCGCGTCGGCGGCCAGGACGTCAAGCTGCAGATCGTCCAGCGCCAGGCGCCTGCGTCCGACCTGCAACTGGCCCGCGCTTACTGACACTGATTGCCACGGGGCGGCCATGCCGGCCGTTCCGTTCCCGATTTACCCCCATCCAGGCTAGACATGACCATTTCCACAGAAGCACCTAAACCTCTTCCCTTTTCCTCCGCGCTCGGTTCGCTGATCGAAGCGACCGACGCCATCAAGAATTTCCGCGCGATTGCCCTGCTGGCCCTGACCTTCATCGGCGCCGTGCTCGTCGGTGGTGTACTGACGATGCTCGCCGGCAGCATGAGCAGCGTGCTGCTGGGCTTCCTGGGTGGCCTGATGGCCTTCCTCGTGATGTTTTACGGCTCCAACGCCGTAGGCATCCTGCTGATGCGCGATGCGCAGGGGCAGCCTGGCTTGAGTCTGGTGGATGCCGTGCTCGTCTCGCTGTACACGAGCCACCGCCTGATCGCGGTCGTGTTCCTGGAATTTCTGATTGTGCTGGCGGCCATGCTCGCCATTGCCATCATTTTGTTCGTCTGCAAGATCCCCGTGCTCGGCCCCGTGCTGTACACGGTCGTCTTCCCGCTGTCGGCCATCGTGCTGGGCGTGCTGGTGTTTGCGCTGTTTTACGTGATGCTGCCGCTGGCCGGCCCCGCCGCGTGGTCGGGCGCCACCGTGTTCCAGATCATTGCCCGCCTGAACCTGATCGTGCGCACCAAGCTGGTGTCGGTGATCCTGCTGGAAGTGCTGCTGTTCCTGATCACGACGTTTGTGGCGCTGCTGATCTTTGGCGTGGTCGGTACCGGCGTGTCGCTGACCAGCGGCATGTCGGCGGGCATCCTGGGCCTGGGCGGCCAGATGAACATGTATTCCCTCGCTTCGGGTCTGAGTGGTGGTTCCGGCTACATCATCGCAGCCGGTCTCGGCGGCGGCTTGCTGATGGCGGCCGCGGCTGTGGTGCCCGGTCTGATCTTTACCAAGGGCGTGTGCATCATTTACCTGAACGCTACGCGTAATGTCGATTTCAGCGCTTCGGAAGCGAGCCTGAACGACGGCTTGGCCACGGTCAAGAAGAAAGCCGAGGAAGCGCGCGAACGCGCGCGTGCCCTGGCCGAACAGGCCACGGCACCTGCCGCACCGGCCGCTGCGTCGGTTGACAGCCTGCATTGCCCGAGCTGCAAGGCCCCGGTCGCGTCCGATGACGTGTTCTGCGGCGAATGCGCGCATAAACTCAAGTAAGGCAGACCATGGCGCAATTCTGCAAACAGTGCGGCACCGCCCACACGCCCGACGCGCGTTTTTGCGACGAGTGCGGCAAGGCCGTCAACGCCGCCCCAGCCCCTGCACCGGCCGCGACGCCGGCGCTGTCCGGCGTGAAGCGGCGCCACATCGTCATCGCCAGCGGCGTACTGGCGGTGCTCACCGTGGCCGGCGGCGCCCTGGCGTGGCTGCTGGCGCCCGAGGCGGCCTCGGCCAGCAGTTTCAGCCGCGCCATCGATGCCCATCTGGCGGCCGACGATGCGGCGCGCGACAAGCTGCTGTGCTTGACCAACTTGCCGTACCAGAAGGACGAAATCCGCGTGGCGTCGTACGACAGCTCCACTCGACAATGGCTCGATATCCTCGCGCGTGGCGGCTTGTACAACGCTCCCGTCGAGCAAAGCAGCGGCGGCTGGCTGGCGCAGTCGCAATTCGTCTATGCGCTGGCCGCGCCGGGCAAGGCCGCCTTGCGCGGCGACAAGCTGTGCGTGGCCAAGGGCGTGAAAGTGGCCAAGGTCAGCGGCTACGAGCAGGTGCGCGAGATGGGCGGGCAGCCGACGGCGATGGCCACGGCCACCCTGGCGCTGAGCGATGAAGCGGCATGGCTCGTCAAATCGCCGGACCGCGCGTTGGTCCTGCAACGCTTGCCGGGCGGCGGCCTAGAAGTGCAACTGCCGCTGGCGCTGGTCGACAAGCAATGGCAAGTCACCGACCGTGCGCAACTGCACCAGGCCGCCATGGCCATGGCGGGTGCCATGCGCAATGCCTCGGGTGTGCAAGAAGCGGGCATGCTGGACAAGCTGAAAAGCCTGTTCCGCTTTGGCGGCCACCCGCTGGTGGGCAAATGGAAGGGCTCGACGGGCAAAATCCTGGAATTTACAAAGGACAGCATTATCGAGAACGGCAACGCAAGCACGGCCACGTTTGCCACCGAAGGCAATGTCGTGACGATCGTCTCGGAAGAGGGGGGCGGCATGGCCATGCAGATCAGCCTGAGCAACAGCAACAACGTGGCCACGCTCACCGTCGGCGGCATGCCGGTCGCGGTGCTGCAGCGCGTGCGCGAGTAAGCGTCGGGCAGGCGGCAGCGTGCCGCCTTGCCTCATTCCCGAAGCCCGGCCCTGCCGGGCTTTTTTACGCCCGCCAGGCGCCGGTGCATCCGTCAATTTATCTTGACATCAAGATAGTTCGCGCCCACACTGGCTTTTTATCTTGATGTCGAGATAGTACATGTCCGCCTTTCCTGTTCGCCCCGCCTGGGACGATATTCTGCTCACGGCGCTGGCGCCCCTGATCTGGGGTTCCACGTACATCGTCACGTCCGAACTGTTGCCGCCGGACCGGCCCTTCACGGCAGCCCTGATCCGCGTGCTGCCGGCCGGCCTGCTGTTGCTGCTGATCATGCGGCGCCTGCCCGCGCGGCGCGACTGGGGCCGCGTGCTGATCCTCTCCGCGCTCAATATCGGCGTGTTCCAGGCGCTGCTGTTCGTGGCCGCCTACCGCTTGCCGGGCGGGCTGGCGGCCGTGGTGGGCGCCATCCAGCCGCTGCTGGTGATGGGCCTGGCCTGGGGCGTGGAAGGGCGCCGTCCGGCCCGCCTGGCCTTGGGGGCCAGCGTGCTGGGCGTGGCCGGCATGGGTGTTTTATTGTTGTCGCCGCGCACGGTGTGGGAACCCGTCGGCATCGCCGCCGCGCTGGGCGGCACGGCCTGCATGGCGGCCGGCACCTACCTGACGCGGCGCTGGAAGCCGGACTTGCCCGTGCTGGCGCTGACGGGCTGGCAATTGCTGCTTGGCGGCCTGATGCTGGCGCCCGTCGCCTGGCTGGCCGACGCACCGTTGCCGGCGCTGTCCCTGCAGCAAGTGCTGGCCTACGCCTACCTGTGCCTGGCCGGCGCCTTGCTCGCGTACGCCTTGTGGTTCCGCGGCATCGCGAGGCTGTCGCCCGTGGCCGTGTCCTCGCTGGGCCTGCTCAGTCCCCTGATGGCCGTCGTGCTGGGCTGGGCCTTGCTGGGCCAGGCCATGACGGGCTGGTCGATGCTGGGCTTGCTGCTGGTACTGGCCAGCGTGCTGGCCGTGCAGTGGGCCAGCGCCCGTCCCGCAACAAACGCCTGACTTCCGCGCATTTCCCCTCGGCAGGCTGATCATATCGGCCTGCCTGCCTCCCTCTGTACGTATCCCTTTTGCTGCACCGCACATACAGTTTTGCTTGCACTGATATGGGGCATTGAGGCACTATTCGCTTCGCGCAAACGTTTGCGCGCAACGAATTTCCTTAAAAGCATGCAGTACACGTGCTTGACCAACAACTCTGGAGACGCTCATGACATCCCGTATTCGCCTGAAAATGATTGCCGCCGCTGTCCTGGTATGTGCCTTGCCCGCCGTGCCGGCGATGGCGCAGACGCCAGCCAAGCCGAAGGTGGCGCTGGTGATGAAGTCGCTCGCCAATGAATTTTTCCTGACCATGGAAAATGGCGCCAAGGCGCATCAGAAGGCAAATGCCGCCAAGTACGACCTGCTGTCGAACGGCATCAAGGATGAAACGGATACGTCGAGCCAGATCAAGCTGGTCGAGCAAATGATCGTCTCGCGCGTCAATGCGCTGGTGATCGCCCCGGCCGACTCGAAGGCGCTGGTGCCGGTGCTGAAAAAAGCCATCGACGCGGGCATCATCGTCGTCAATATCGACAACAAGCTCGACGAGGGCGCCCTGAAAGAGAAGGGCATCACCGTGCCGTTCGTCGGCCCGGACAACCGCAAGGGCGCCAAGGTGGTCGGCGATTTCCTGGCCAAGCAGATCAAGAAGGGCGACCCCGTCGGTATCATCGAGGGAGTGTCGACCACCTACAACGCGCAGCAGCGCACCCTGGGCTTCCAGGACGCGATGAACGCGGCCGGTGCGAAAGTGGTCAGCGTACAGTCGGGCCAGTGGGAAATCGCCCCTGCCAACACGGTGGCGGCCGCCATGCTGAACGCCAATCCGAATATCAAGGCTTTGCTGTGCGGTAACGACAACATGGCCATCGGCGCCGTGTCCGCCATCAAGGCGGCCGGCAAGACGGGCAAAGTGCTCGTCGTCGGCTACGACAACATCAACGCCATCAAGCCGATGCTGGCCGATGGCCGCGTGCTGGCTACCGCCGACCAGTTCGGTTCGCAGCAAGCCGTGTTCGGCATCGACACCGTGCTCAAAGCGCTGGCGCAGAAGAAGAAACAGGCCGATCTCGGTGGCGTCATCGAAACCAAGGTCGAACTGGTCGCCAAGGGCGCCAAGTCCTGATCGTCTGATCCCGCCGGGGCCAGCGTCCGCGTCTCTGCCTGAGTCTGCGGCGCCGGCCCCGCCGCCTTTTTCCGCGGAGTTTTATCATGCCTACCGACATCCCCCCGGCGCCATCAGCCGCCACCCCTCTATTGACCCTGGACAACATCGGCAAGTCCTATGTCGGCCCCGTGCTGGGCGGCGTGGGCTTGCGCTTCGCCCCCGGCCAGGTGCTGGCGCTGACGGGAGAGAACGGCGCGGGCAAGAGTACCCTGTCGAAGATCATCTGCGGCCTGGAGCAAGCCACCACGGGCACGATGCTGCTCGACGGCAAACCCTACCAGCCCGCCTCGCGCGGCGCCGCCGAGGCGCTGGGCATCCGCATGGTGATGCAGGAACTCAATTTGATTCCCACGCTGTCGATCGCGGAAAACCTGTACCTGAAAAACCTGCCGCAGCGCTTCGGCTTCATCGACCGCGCCCGCCTCGAGCGCGACGCGCGCGAACAGATGGAGAAAGTGGGCCTGGGCGGCCTCGACCCGTGGACCCTCGTGGGCGAATTGGGCATCGGCCACCAGCAAATGATCGAAATCGCGCGCAACCTGATCGGCGCCTGCCGCCTGCTGGTGCTCGACGAGCCGACGGCCATGCTGACGCACCGCGAAGTGGAATTGCTGTTCCTGCAAATCGAACGCCTGAAGGCCGATGGCGTGTGCATCATCTATATTTCCCACCGCCTGGAGGAACTCAAGCGCGTGGCCGACCGCATCGCCGTGCTGCGCGATGGCCAGCTCGTGTGCGATGACGATATCGCGGGCCACTCCGCCGCCGACCTGGTCAGCCTGATGGTGGGCCGCTCGGCCGACGATGCCGTCGACCTGAGCGGCCGCACGATAGGCGCGCCGCTGCTGCGCGTGCGGGGCCTGGCGCGCGGCAAGGTGGTCAACCCGACCTCGTTCGACTTGCGCGCGGGCGAAATCCTCGGCATCGCCGGCCTCATCGGTTCGGGCCGCACGGAATTGCTGCGTTTGATCTTCGGCGCCGACCGCGCCGACGCCGGTGACGTGTTCCTCGGCGACAGCACAACGCCGGCCGCCTTGCACTCGCCGCAGGCGGCCGTGAAAGCCGGCATCGCCATGATCACGGAAGACCGCAAGGGACAAGGTTTGTTGCTGCGCCAGTCCATCGCCGTCAACACCACCCTGGCCTCGCTCGATACCGTCAGCGGCGCCGGCTGGCTCAACGACGCGGCCGAAGCGACGGTGGCCGACGACTATATTCAGCGCCTGGGCATCCGCTCGCGCAACAGTGCGCAAACGGTGGCCGAGCTCTCTGGCGGCAACCAGCAAAAGGTCGTGATCGCCCGCTGGCTGTACCGCGACTGCCCCGTGATGCTGTTCGACGAGCCCACGCGCGGCATCGATATCGGCGCCAAGTTTGATATCTATCAGGTGCTGGCCGAGCAGGCGCGCCAGGGCAAGGGCCTCGTCATCGTCTCGAGCGACTTGCGCGAACTGATGCTGATCTGCGACCGCATCGCCGTCATGAGCGCGGGCAGCATCGTCGACACCTTCGAGCGGGGCGCCTGGAGCCAGGACGCGCTGCTGTCGGCCGCCTTCTCCGGCTATTTGACCCCTACTTCCACTCCAGCTGCGGCCTGATCCGCCGGAAAGATTCCCATGACCACCCATTCCTCTCCTTCGTATCTGCAGCGCAGCCTGGCCGACCTGAAAAACTATGCGGGTCTGATCGGCGCTTTGCTCGCCATGTGCGTGCTGTTCTCGTTTGCCAGCGAAAACTTCTTTACCCTGGCGACCTTGAGTACCCTGTCGAACAACATCCCGACCCTGGTCGTGATGGCCGTCGGCATGACGTTTGTGCTGATCATCGGCGGCATCGATTTGTCCGTCGGTTCCGTGATGGCGCTGGCCGCTTCCGTGCTGTCCTTGGCCGTCGTGCACTGGGGCTGGCCCGTGTGGAGTGCGGCTTTGCTGGGCATGTTCGTCGCCGCCCTGTGCGGCGCGACGACGGGCCTCATTTCCGTCGGCTGGCGCATCCCCTCGTTCATCGTCTCGCTGGGCGTGCTGGAAATGGCGCGCGGATTGGCTTACCAGGTGACCAATTCGCGCACGGAATACATCGGCAGCGCTGTTGACGGCATCAGCTCGCCGATCGCGTTTGGCCTGTCGCCCGCCTTCATTGCCTCGATCGCCATCGTCGTCATCGGCCACCTGGTGCTCACGCGCACGGTGCTGGGACGCCACTGGATCGGCATCGGCACGAATGAAGAAGCCGTGCGTTTGTCCGGCATCAATACAAAACCGTCGAAAGTGCTGGTGTTTGCCTTGATGGGCTTTCTCGCCGGCGTGGGCGCGCTGTTCCAGGTGTCGCGTCTGGAAGCGGCCGACCCGAACGGCGGCGTGGGCATGGAATTGCAGGTGATCGCCGCCGTCGTGATCGGCGGCACCAGTCTGATGGGCGGGCGCGGTTCCGTCATCAGCACCTTTATCGGCGTGTTGATCATTTCCGTGCTGGAAGCGGGCCTGGCGCAGGTGGGCGTGTCGGAACCCGTGAAGCGCATCGTCACGGGCCTGGTGATCGTTGCCGCCGTCGTGCTCGACACCTACCGCCGCCGCGGCGAGCGTTCATAATACCGGCCCATGGCAACCATCAAGCAAGTGGCGCAGGCGGCGGGGGTATCGTTTACCACCGTCTCGCACGTCCTCAACAATACCCGTCCCGTCAGCGACGAGGCGCGCCGCGCCGTGCTGGCGGCGGCGGAGGCACTGCATTACGTGCCCAGCGCGCTGGCGCGTTCCTTGCGCAGCCGCAGCACGGGCACCATCGGCCTGATCATTCCGAACAATACGAACCCGTATTTCTCGGAAGTGGCGCGCGGCATCGAGGACAGCTGCTACGCGGCCGGCTACAGCGTGATTTTGTGCAATTCCGATGACGATCCCGTCAAGCAGCGCGATTACCTGAACGTGCTGCTGACCAAGCGCTGCGACGGCCTGATTTTGTCCGCGCTGGCCGATAGCGATGGCGAATTGCTGCGCAAGATGAAGGTGCCGGCCGTGCTGCTCGACCGCGCGCCCAGCGACCTGGCCATCGATGCGGTGGCCGTCGACAACCGCGCCGGCGGTGCCTTGGCCGCGCGCCATCTGCTGGGGCTGGGACGCCGGCGCCTCGCCTGCATCGCAGGTCCCCGCGAAGTGAGCATTTCCAACGAGCGCATCGCCGGCGCGCGCGGCGCCATGGCGGACGCGGGCGTGGTCCTGGCCGACGCCCTGTGCGTGCATGGCGATTTTACGAGCGCGGGCGGCTACGCGGCCGCGCTGGACTTGCTGGCGCTGCCCCAGGGCCAGCGTCCCGACGCCTTATTCTGCTGCAATGACCTGATGGCTTTTGGCGCCCTGCGCGCCGCCGCCGAGCGGGGTATTGCCGTGCCCGGCGAACTGGCCGTCGTCGGCTTCGACGATATCGACCTGGCCAGCTTCGTGCATCCGGCCTTGACCAGCGTGGCGCAAAATACGCGCGAGCTGGGCCACATCACGGCCGCCTGCCTGCTGGCGCGCATCGCCGACCCCGCCTTGCCGCGCCAGCAGCGCAGCATTGCACCAGAGCTGCACGTGCGCGGCTCCAGCGTGGCCGCCACGGTACCTTCTGCTGTACCTACTTCTTCACCTGCAACTGAACTGATGGGAATGACATCATGATCGTGGTTATCGGCAGCATCAATATGGACCTGGTCTTGCGCGTGCCGCGCATGCCCCTCCCCGGCGAAACCCTGACGGGCGGCGCTTTTCGCACCATCCCTGGCGGCAAGGGCGCCAACCAGGCCGTGGCCTGCGCGCGCCTGAGCGGCAAGGTGGCGGGCGCCCAGCAAGTGGCCATGGTCGGCTGCGTGGGCGACGACGCCTTCGGCGCCACCCTGCGCGCGGCCCTCGTGGGCGACGGCATCATCGACAGCCATATCAGCACCCTGCCGGGCGTGGCGTCCGGCATTGCTTCCATCCTCGTCGACGACAACGGCCAGAACAGCATCGTGATTGCCGGCGGCGCCAACGATCTGCTCAGCCCCGCGCATATCGATGCGGCCAAAGAGCTGATCGAGCAGGCGGACATCGTCGTGCTGCAGCTGGAAACGCCGATGGCCACCGTCGTGCACGCGATCAAACTGGCCCGCTCGCTGGGCAAGACCGTGGTGCTGAACCCGGCCCCGGCGGCCAGCCTGCCGGAAGGCGTGCTGGAACTGGTCGATTACCTGATTCCGAATGAAATCGAAGCGGCCATGCTGGCCGGCGTCAGCCCGGAAGGCGCGGACGCCAAGGCGCTGGCGGCCGCGCTGCAAAAGCTGGGCAGCGACAATGTCATCATCACCTTGGGTTCCAAGGGCGTGCATGCGGCCCTGTATGGCGGCGATTACACCTTCCCGGCCGAAGCGGTGCAAGCTGTCGACACGACGGCCGCCGGCGACACGTTCATCGGCGGTTTTGTCGCGGGCCTGGCGTCCGGCATGGACGAGGCGGAATCCATCCAGCAAGGCCAGCGCGCGGCCGCCTGGAGCGTCACCAAGCCCGGGGCGCAAACCTCGATTCCCCACTTGCACGAGCTGTTCTGAGACCATGAAAAAATCACCGCTGCTTAATATTGCGCTGTCGCAACTGATCGCGTCGCTCGGTCATGGCGACATGCTCGTCATCGGCGACGCGGGCTTGCCGTCGCAGCCGGGCGTGCCCCTGATCGACCTGGCCCTGACGCGCGGCATTCCCGGCTTCATCGATACCGTCAATACCGTGCTCAGCGAAATGCAGGTGGAATACCATTTGCTCGCCAGCGAGTTGCCGCAGCACAATCCGGCCATGGCGGCGCAGGTGGCGGCCCTGGCCTTGCCCGATGCGCGCCAGGTGACGCACGAGGAGTTCAAGCAATTGAGCAAGGGCGCGCGCGCCATCGTGCGCACGGGCGAGTGCAGTCCGTATGCCAACATCATTTTGGTGGCTGGCGTCGTGTTCTAGCGCAAACAAACGCGCAATTGTTTGCCAAAAACATCAACGCTATTGTCCGCACTGAAATAGTTATCCTTCGGCAAAAGGGGCGGCTACAATAGCCTTACCCCTGCCAACTCGGCAGCTTCCTGTGGTGTTCCGCCATGCCGATGAAAGCCCCCGATGCTTTCCGCTTTGTCTTGCCGCTCGCCGGCAGGCTGGCGCGCGGCTGGCGCGGCCTTTTCTTCCTGCTGCTGTGCCTGGCCACACAAGCCCGGGCGCTGGAACCCGTCTCCCTGCAGCTCAATTTCACGCACCAGTTCCAGTTTGCCGGCTATTACGCGGCCATCGAGCAAGGCTATTACCGCGAGGCGGGCCTCGACGTGACGCTGCTCGAAGGCAGCGGCGCGCCGCGCGCCGAGGCGGCCGTGCTGGCGGGGCAGGCCGAGTATGGCGTGGGCAACAGCACCCTGTTGCTCAGCCGTCTGGCCGGTAAACCCCTGGTCGTGCTGGCCGTGGTGTTCCAGCATTCGCCCAGCGTGCTGCTGATGCGCCAGCATGGCGGCGCGCCGGACGTGCGCCGGCTGGCGGGCGCCGCCGTGATGATAGGCGCGCCCGCCGACGTGGCATCCGCATCCGATGAAGTGTCGCTCTTCCTGAAGAAAATGGGCGTCGCGCCGCAGCAAATGCGCCACTTGCCGCCCAGCTACCGGGTCGAGGATTTGATCGAGGGCAAGGTCGATGCGATTGCCGCGTATTCCACCAACGAGCCGGACTACCTGGACCGGGCGGGCTTTCCCTATTACCAGTTTACGCCGCGCACGGCCGGCATCGATTTCTACGGCGACAACCTGTTTACCAGCGCGCAGGAACTGCGCCGCCATCCCGAGCGCGTGCAAGCGTTCCGCGCGGCCAGCCTGCGCGGCTGGCAATACGCGATGGCGCACCGCGAGGAAATGGCGCAACTGATCCATGTCAAATACAGCCAGCGTCACGACCGCGCACACCTGCTGTACGAGGCGCAGCAGATGGAACTGCTGCTGCAACCCACGCTGGTGGAGCCGGGCTACATGAATCCCCAGCGCTGGCAGCATATCGCCGATACCTATGCCGCCATGGGCGTGCTGCCGCGCAATGCCACGGACAGCCGCGCCTACCAGGGCTTTTTGTATCGCCCCGTGCCAGGCGCCGACCTGGGCTGGCTGTACCTGTCGCTGGGCGTGGCGGGCAGCCTGCTGGCCGTGTCGGCCGCCTTTCACTTCAGCAATCTGGCGCGCGAGCGCCGCCGCACGGAAGATACCATCCGCCAGGGCGAGTTGCGCTTTCGCACCATGTTCGAGCAGGCGCCCATGGGCATCGCCCTGATCGATACCGTGAGCGGACAGTTCCTGGATATCAATCCGCGCTATCTGGCCATCGCCGGCCGCACGCTGGAGAACATGAAGCAGACGAGCTGGATGGAGATCAGCCATCCCGACGACGTGGCGGGCGAGCAAGCGCACGTGGCGCAGCTGCTGGCGCGGCGCATGCAGGGCTTTCGCCACGCCAAGCGCATCGTGCGTCCCGATGGCGGCGTGGTGTGGGTCGACGCCTCGGTGACGGCCATCGCCACGGCGCGCCATGGCGGCCCGCACCACCTGTGCATGCTGGAAGACGTGACGGACAAGCGGCAAACGGAAGCGCTGATCTGGCAGCAAGCCAATTTCGATACCTTGACGCAATTGCCGAACCGCCGCATGTTCCACGAGCGCCTGCGACTGGCGCTGGCCCAGGCCCGGCGCGACGCGAGCCGCGTGGCCATCCTGTTCATCGACCTCGACCACTTCAAGGAAGTCAACGATACCCTCGGCCACCACCAGGGCGATATCTTGCTGATCGAGGCGGCGCGGCGTATCCGCGTGGGCGTGCGCGAGACGGATACGGTGGCGCGCCTGGGCGGCGATGAATTCACGGTGATCCTGTCGGACCTCGATGATTTGCAGCAAGTCGACCGCATCGCGCGGCAAATCCTCGACGGCTTGCTGGCGCCGTTCCTGCTGGGGCAGGAGCAGGCCTTCGTGTCGGCCTCGATCGGCATCACCCTGTATCCCGATGACGCGGGCACGATCGAGGACTTGCTCAAGCATGCGGACCAGGCCATGTATGTCTCGAAAGGCGCGGGGCGCAACCGCTACAGTTATTTCACGGCCGCCATGCAGGTGGCGGCCGTCAACCGCATGCGCATGGGGGCGGACTTGCGCACGGCTCTGCGCGAACAGCAGATGCAGCTGCATTACCAGCCCATCGTCGAGCTGCATAGCGGCAAACTTGTCAAAGCGGAAGCCTTGCTGCGCTGGCACCATCCGCAGCGGGGCATCGTGTGCCCGCCCGATTTCCTGGCGCTGGCCGAGAGCAGCGGCTTGATCGTGGAGATCGGCGACTGGGTGCTGCGCACGGCGGCCGCGCAGCTGCTGCACTGGCGCGCGCAGGGCCAGGCCATCGGCTTGCCGGGGCTGCAGCTGTGCCTGAACCAGTCGTCGCTGGAATTGCAGCGCGAAGTCGAGGCGCCCGGCACCTGGCTGCGCCAGCTGCTGGCGCTCGAGGTGCCGCCCTCGGCCATCGTGCTCGACATGCGCGAAGATGTACTTTTACCTAGCGGCAATAGCATGGCGCCACGCCTGCAGCACTTGCGCGAGGCGGGCTTGCAGATCGCCCTCGACGACTTCGGCAGCGGCCATGCCTCGCTGACGCAATTGCAGCAGTGCGGCATCGATTATCTGAAGCTCGACGGCTTGCTGGTGCGCAAGCTGGCGCCCGGGGCCAGCGAACTGGCGCTGTGCGAAGCCATCGTCACCATGGCCCACAAGCTGGGTTTGCAAGTCATCGCCGAAGGGGTGGAGACGCCGGAGCAGCGCGCGCGGCTGCTGGAGATCGGCTGCGATTTTGCGCAAGGCGAGCTGTTTGCGCCGCCGCTGGCCAGCGCAGCGTTCGATGCGCTGCTGCACGCCCAGCGGCCTTTGCACCCTTGAAACAGGCACGCCGCGCTACCAGATGTTACGCGAGCCTGCGGGACAGGGCTCCCGGCCTGAACGGGCTTATACTCGACGGGCTGGCGCCTGCGTCCGGCTTTGCTGTCATGGGTCCTGGACCCTACGCAGGCAAACCTTCTTCCATTCACTCAACTCGAGGTGACCTCATGGGCATTTTCAGCAATATCTACAACAAAATCTTCCACCATTCGTCCGACGCCGCACCGGCAGCCACGCCAGCCGCCGCTACCGACGCGCCAGCGGCAGCCGCACCGGCAGCCCCTGCCGCTGCCGCGCCGGTGGTGGACGTGGAAGTGGTGCTGGTCGACCTGGCCAGCAAGAACGCGGAAAAACTCAATTGGCGCACGTCCATCGTCGACCTGATGAAACTGCTTCAACTCGACAGCAGCCTGGCCGCGCGCAAGGAACTGGCGCAAGAGCTGCACTTCACGGGCGACACCAACGATTCGGCCAGCATGAATATCTGGTTGCACCGCCAGGTGATGATCAAGCTGGCGGAAAACGGCGGCAAGGTACCGGAAGAGTTAAAGAACTAAGAAGGAAACACCTGGCGGCGGCAGGGGTATCCACTGTCACCGCTATCCAATCCTGTGGGAACTGCCTATCATGGAGTTCCCATAGCGTCATGATAGCTAAAATCAATTGAAACTATTGTGACAATCAATTTTGCATATGGGTTAAAACCCCTTACACTAGAGTCTTACTGATTCACCACACGAGAGGAAATGACATGTCGCTGATCAATACCCAAGTTAAACCATTCAAGGCAACCGCATACCACAATGGCAAATTCGTCGACCTGACGGAAGCGTCGCTGAAAGGCAAGTGGTCGGTATTCGTCTTCTACCCAGCCGACTTCACCTTCGTTTGCCCAACCGAACTGGAAGATCTGGCCGATCACCACGCTGAATTCCAGAAGCTGGGCGTCGATGTCTACGGCATCTCGACCGATTCGCATTTCGCGCACAAAGCCTGGCACGACACCTCGGACGCGATCAAGAAAGTGCAATACGCACTGATCGGCGACCCAACCGGCGCCCTGTCGCGCAATTTCGAAGTCATGATCGAAGAAGAAGGCATGGCACTGCGCGGTACCTTCGTCATCAATCCGGACGGCTTCATCAAAGTGCTGGAAGTGCATGACAACGGCATCGGCCGTGACGCATCGGAACTGTTGCGCAAAGTTAAGGCAGCTCAATACGTTGCCGCTCACCCAGGCGAAGTGTGCCCAGCCAAATGGACGGAAGGCGCAGCAACCCTGACCCCATCGCTGGACCTGGTTGGCAAGATCTAAGTCTCGATGCACGACGCAGCAAACAAGTAGTTACCGCGATGCCGGACCGGGCGTCCGGCCCGGCATTCGCCTAAATATTTGTAAAGGAAGAAAAAATCATGTTAGATGCAACCCTCAAAACCCAACTGAAATCCTACCTGGAAAAAGTGGTGTATCCGCTTGAGCTGGTCGCTTCTCTCGATGACAGCGCAAAAGCCCGCGAGATGAAGGAATTGCTCCAGGAGATAGTCCTGTTGAGCGACAAGATCACGCTGGTCGAGCGCCTTGACGCTGGCGTACGGGTTCCGTCGTTCAGCATCAACCGTACCGGCTCCGACATCGGCGTGCGTTTCGCCGGTGTGCCGCTGGGCCACGAATTTACCTCGCTGGTGCTGGCGCTGCTGCAAGTGGGCGGCCACACCATCAAGTTCGACGATGCCGTGATCGAGCAGATCCGCAATCTCGATGGCGATTACGAGTTTGAAACGTTTATTTCGCTCTCCTGCCATAACTGCCCGGAAGTGGTGCAGGCCTTGAATGCCATGGCCGTGATCAACCCGCGCATCAAGGTCACCACCATCGATGGCGGCGTGTTCCCGCAAGAAGTGGAAGCGCGCCAGATCATGGCCGTGCCGATGATGTTCCTCAACGGCCAGCATTTCGGCCAGGGACGCACGAATGTCGAGGAAATCCTTGCCAAGCTCGACACCAATGCCGGCGCCCGCCAGGCGGAAGCGTTGAGCAAGAAAGACGTGTTTGATGTGCTGATTGTCGGCGGCGGCCCAGCCGGCGCGGCAGCGGCCATCTACGCGGCCCGCAAGGGCATCAACACGGGCGTGCTGGCCGAGCGTTTCGGCGGCCAGGTGCTCGATACCCTGGCGATCGAGAATTTTATTTCCGTCAAGGAAACCGATGGTCCGAAGTTCGCCGTGGCGCTGGAACAGCACGTCAAGGAATACGACGTCGACATCATGAACACGCAGCGCGCCGCGAAATTGACGCCAGGCAAGCTGATCGAGATTGAAACGGCGAATGGCGCCGTGCTGAAAGCCAAGACCGTCATCCTGGCCACCGGTGCCCGCTGGCGCGAAATCAACGTGCCGGGCGAGAAGGAATACCGCAACCACGGTGTCGCCTACTGCCCGCACTGCGATGGTCCCTTGTTCAAGGGCAAGCGCGTGGCCGTGATCGGCGGCGGCAACTCGGGCGTGGAAGCGGCGATCGACCTGGCCGGCCTCGTGAAACACGTGACCCTGATCGAGTTCGGCGCGGAACTGCGCGCCGATGCGGTGCTGCAGCGCAAGCTGCACAGCCTGCCTAACGTGACCGTGATTACGTCGGCGCAAACCACCGAAATCCATGGCGATGGCAAGATCGTCAATGGCCTGAGCTACACGGACCGCATCAGCGGCGCGTCGAACAAGGTCGAGCTGGAAGGCGTCTTCGTGCAGATCGGCCTGGTGCCGAACACGGAGTGGCTCAAGGGCACGGTCGCCTTGTCGCGCCACGGCGAAATCGAAGTCGATGCCCGCGGCCAGACCTCGATCCCCGGCGTGTTTGCGGCCGGCGACGTCACCACGGTGCCGTACAAGCAGATCATCATCGCCACCGGCGAAGGCGCCAAGGCAGCTTTGTCCGCCTTTGACCACCTGATCCGCTCGGACGACGAGGAAGTGGTCGAAGAGTCCGCAGCGAAAGAAGCATTGACGGCGTAACTCTTCACGCTGAAAAAAAACCGGAACGGCCGCGAGGTGGTTCCGGTTTTTTTATGTGTCGAAGAAACTTAACTGCCCGCGTACAGGGGATTGGCGGCCACGTACACTTGAATGCCGTCGACGGCCATGTCCTTCGGCGCGATGTCGCTCAGGGCGAATGTCGTTTGATGGTTAAAAGTCTGCACGTGCCACGTAAAACGCTGGCCGGCGCGCGCGATGGTGACGGTTTCGCCGCGCGTGACGTTGATGTGGCGGGTATCGGCCTGCAGCTCGATGCTGCGCTGGGCGGCGGATTGAGGCGCGGGCGTGCCATAGTCTGCGGCCGTGCCCGTGGGGCCGGCGGCGAGGGCCGAGGTGGCACAGGTGGTGATAGCGGCGCACAGGATCGCCAGGGCGCTGCGGTGGGTGTTCAACATATTAATCTCCAAGAATAAGCCAGGCGCGCCGCGTCAGCGCGCCGTTGTTTTGTCGTCGTGGCTGCACCGGGATCGCCGGTTTTTGCAACACGGCATCCTAAGCGGTTCTTGCCGATCTGCAAAGCTGTATTTCCTGTCTATATTTCCACGGTGGCCGCCAGCGGCACGTCCGGCGCCAGGTGGCTGGTCAGCACGATGCATTGGCGCGCCAGGCGGCCCGGCTCGGCCAGGCGCGCGCGCAGGTGCGCCATGGCGGCCGCATCGAGGCCATTGAACGGCTCATCGATCAGCAGCAGGCGCACGGGCAAGGCCAGGGCCAAGGCCAGCTGCAGTTTTCTATGCTGGCCCAGGGACAGGGCGGTGATGCTTTGCTGCAAGGTCTGCAGCAGGGAAAACGCGCTCAGCTCGTCGTTCAGCAGGGACTGGTCGCTGCCCGGGTACAGGGCCAGGTGCAGGTCGAGAAACTCGTGCACTTGCAGCCAGGGCAGGGCGGGTACATCGCCGCCACAATAGAAGGCATGTACGCGGTAGGCCAGCGGCATGAAGCCGCTGTCGATATCGTTCAGGCGGATGGCGCCGCGCGCGGGCAGCAGGGCGCCGCCCGCCAGCTTCAGCAGGGTCGTCTTGCCGGCGCCGTTCGCGCCGCGCAGCCAGGTGACGCCGGGGCCGAATTGCTGGTTGAAGCCCTGAAACACGCTGTGCGTGGGGAAGTGAAAATCGAGGTGCTCGATGTGCAGGGTGGGAGGACAGGCATTCAATTCCATAATTCGCTTCCGACGGCGCTCAAGGCAAGGATGGACAGGACGACAAGGGCGACCCGGCCCCGTGCCGTGAGGCGGGGCAGGCCGACGATGGCCAGCAGGGCGACGCTGGCGGTGAGGGCGTACACCCTGGTCACGCGCTGCTGCAAGGCGGCGGGATCGGTGGCGTACAGCAAGACGCCGGCGGCCAGCAGCACGGTGAAGGCGGGCAGCAGGCTGGCCGCGCAAGCCAGGCGCGTCAGGGCCGTGCTGGCCAGGGGCCAGGCGTTTAGCACGGGGCGCAGCACGGCGATCTGCTCGCGCACGGCCTTGTCGCCCCGGTCCGTCACGATGACCAGGCTGGCGCTGGCCAGCAAACCGAGCAGTGGCGCGGGCAGCAGTGGCGCGCGCAGCAGCCATGCCAGCATGCTGGCGCCGGCCGTGGCCAGCAGCACGCTTTGCTGCAGGCCGATCACGTTCTCGTTGCGCCAGAACGGCAGCCAGAACAGCTGGCGCCACAGGAACAGGGTAGACCAGCGTGGCCGTTGCGGCACGTATGCCGTCATCGTGGGCGGGCGCGCCTTTTGTGCGGGCCGCGGCGCGCGCAGGCGCTGCGCCACGATGAGCGTCGTCAGCAGCCAGGCCAGCAGCCAGGCGGCGAGGGTGGCCCCAATGCCGGGCGCGATGACCGGGCGCAGCCAGGGCGGCGACTGCAGCAGCCAGATGCCGGCAGAGACGGCATAGGCGATGCCCAGCGGCAGCATCAGCATGCCGGCCACGGCGATATCGGCTTGCCAGCGCAGGCGCGGCGGCAAGGGCAGCTGGCGCAGCCAGGCGGCGGTATGCGCCGGCAACAATCGCTTGCGCAGCAGCCAGGCGGGCAGGCAGGTGAGCGCGGTCTGCGTGACGATGATGCCGAGGGCGGCGGGCCAGGGCTGGCTTGCGGCGAGAAAGCCGGGCAGGGCGATGACGCTGAGCAAGCCCAGCAGGACGGGGCCGGCCAGGAACACGAGAATTTCCATGGAACTGGCCAGGCTGGCGGCAAATTGCAGCAAAGCATGATGGGCCAGGCGCAAACGCAGGGAGAGATAGGGGGAAAGACTGCGGGGCAGGCGCATCAGGCAGGAGCGGCAGAGTCAGGGTAGCGCTGATTCTAGTGCATTTGCTGTTCCAGAATGGGAAAAGCCCTTCGGTTCCAGGAACCAAAGGGCTTTTCTTTTATTGGCGGAGCGGACGGGACTCGAACCCGCGACCCCCGACGTGACAGGCCGGTATTCTAACCAACTGAACTACCACT
>Ga0182005_1000046_pt1 | contig 138133 bp, 120 predicted proteins | sample Sormic07211103_1_FD_123021 | JGI IMG/M metagenome (GOLD analysis project Ga0182005, IMG submission 123021) | Rhizosphere microbial communities from Sorghum bicolor, Mead, Nebraska, USA - 072115-103_1 MetaG | ecosystem: Host-associated > Plants > Roots > Rhizosphere | place: USA: Nebraska... | reverse complement strand
GAGAATCGCCGGGAAAATGCCTTCCGGGTCGGCGCCGGACAGCGTGTAGTAGTCGGTATGGCAGATGCCGGTGGCCTTGAGTTCGATCAGCACCTCGCCGGCGCGCGGGCCTTGCAGGTCCACCTCCTCGATCGTCAACGGCTGGCCCGCGCTCCATGCTACGGCTGCTTTGGTTTTCATCGTTCGTCCTCTGGCTGTTATCTGGAATGCTCCATGATAACAAGCCAGGGACGATCTGTGGGCTCCCCACTTTTATGTAAGCGCCTGACAAAGCCTCCAGAGCAAGGCACAGCGACGAAGACAGTACGAATGTACGGCGAGGAGCTGTAACGCCGCTAAGGAGATTTTGTCAGGCGCTTACTGCGGTTCTACTGGCATGGTGCTGCCGAGGTCGAGCAAATCGGACACCGTGCGCCACAGCTGGCGCGGCGACGTCCACGGCTTGGGCAGGAAGGCGCCGCCGCGGATGTCGGCTTCGGGATGGCGCGCCGAATACACCAGCACGCGGGCGCCCGGCTGCAAATGGTGCAGGTTGTCGAGCAGCAGGCCGGCGTCGCCGTCGCGCAGTTCGGGATCGACCACCACCAGCGCGAACTGTTCGCTCAGCAGCAAGTCCTGGGCGGCAGCAATGGTCGTGACGTGGGTGACGCGGGTTTCCGGCACCAGCAGCGCGGTCAGCACCAGCGCGGTGTCGGCATCGCTGTCGATGTGCAGCACGCGCGGGGCGGTGACGTAGATGGAAAAGCCGATGGCGGCGCTCTGGTCCTGGTCGGAACGTTGGGTGTTGCTGGAAGTATCGAAAGGCATGGCGGTCTCCGCAAAAAATCACAGCCGTCAGCAAGACTGACGGAAACGATCGGCGGAGTTGGGCCGAGAACTGGGGACGGGCGCAGGGAAAAGGCGGCCCGGACGGTGGCAGGCGGAGCGCGATCACGCGGCCTGCTGCATCGTGCTGCAGCATGGATATACCGCAGACAGTTCACAGTGTACAACAAAAATGCCGTAGAGCAAGCAGCTCGACGGCATTGCTGTCTATTTTTTCAGACGCTGGCTGAATGCAGCATGCAAGCCATTGAGGGTTTCTTCGGCCGCCAGCAACTGGTCGGCCACCTCGTTGACCTTGCGCCGGTTCGAGCGCGCATGGTCCCGCAACACTTCGAACGCGGTGTTGCGGTCGGTCTGAAATTTGCACATCAACAGGCCCACGGCCAGGCTGGTTTCGCGGCCGGCGGCCAGCGCCGCGTTCAGGTTCAACTCGGTGCGGCGCAGCTGGCGGATTTCGTCGGCGCGCGCCAGGCCGGCGGCAAACGCCGGCATCAGCTGCTTCTCGTCCACCGGCTTGACCAGGAAACCGACCGCGCCATACGAAGCGGCCTGCTTGCCGGCATCGGCATCGCCACGGCCGGACAGGAACATGAACGGCACCGAACTGGTGGCGTGCAACTGCTTGGCCAGTTCCAGACCGGTCATGCCGGGCATGTGGATGTCCAGCAGCGCCATATCGGGTTCGCGCTGGGCGATCAATTGCAGCGCTTGCTCTGCCGACGAGGCCTTGAGGATGTCGTAACCGGCATGGCCGAGCACTTCGCCCAGGAAATCGAGCAATAACGGGTCGTCATCGACAATCAGGATGGGACGCTTCTGGGGCAGGGAATTGGGCATGTGGCGGCAACCTTGGGCTATTGCTAACGACCCCATTATAAAGCCGAAAAGCTTCCATCATTCAAGGTTTTCCTACGGAGCATTACCCCACTACCGGCCTGGAAAACAACGCCGCAAAAGCGTGCACCGCCCGCGCCACGCTTTCGGCCTGATTGTCGGTCCGATAAACGCTGGTGATTGCCGCCACCATGTCCGCCCCGCGCGCGACCAGCGGTGCGGCGTTTTGCGGGGTCATGCCGCCGATCACCACGGTCGGCACGCGGATTACGGCGCGCGCCTGGTCGAGCAATTCGGGTCGTGTGACAAAGTCATATTTCTTGACCAGCGACGGATAAAAACCGCCGAACGCCACGTAACTGGCGCCGTCGTTCTGCGCGGCTACCGCCAGCGCCAGGTCGCCGTAGCACGAGGCGCCGATGATCTTGTCGGCGCCCAGCTGCGCGCGCACGGCAGCCACGCCGGCGTCGGTGCCGCCCAGGTGCACGCCGTCCGCACCGATTTCTTGGCACAGTTCGACGAAGTCGTTGACGATGAACGGCACGCCATAGCGCCGGCACAGCGCCAGCAGCGCCGTGGCCTGCGCGCGGCGCCGGGCCGGGCCGGCGTCCTTGTGGCGGTATTGCACCAGTGCGATGTTGTGCCTGCCAGCTTGCAGCGCCTGCTCGGTCACGGCCAGCAGTTGATCGGTGTCGGCCCAGTTGGGGGTGACCAGGTAAAGTCCTTGCATGATGCTCTCCTTGCAAGGCCGGCGGTCGTGCTGCACCGATGCGGCCTGCGGATAAAGTGGTGGGTAGGTGGTCGGTAAGGGGTGGTTAAATTCATCGGTGCGGCATGCGCTGCCCGGCGGCCACCGCGTAGGCGTCGCGGAGCGCGCCAAAACAGTAATGCTGGGCTAGCTCGAGCGCAGCGACCAGCGGCAGCCGCAGCGCCAGGTGGCCAGCGATGGCGGCGGCAAGGGTGCAGCCGCTGCCGTGAAACTGGCCCGGCAGGCGCTGCCACTGCCATTGGTGGTCCACTTCACCGTAACAGCGGTTGAGCAGGTGCGGACCATCGTCGTGGCCGCCCGTGATCAGTACGTTGCGGCAGCCCTGCCCGCGCAGCATGGCCGCTTGCGCCGCGCCAGCTTCCACACCGGTGAGGCGATATGCCTCCGGGCCGTTGGGCGTGAGCACCGTCGCCAGCGCCAGCAGCGGCGCCAGCGCGGCCACCGCATCGCCGGGCGTGAGCACGTCGCCGTGGCCGCTGGCCAGCACCGGGTCCAGCACGACCGGCAGCTGCGGCTGCACGCGCCGCAGTGCGCGGATCACGTCGGCAATCGCCAGCGCATTGGCGGCGCTGCCGGGAATGCCGATCTTGACCGCGCCGATCGCCATCTTGCCGGTCAGCGCGCGCGCCTGGCGCAGCACCAGGTCGGTGGCTACCGGTTCGACCGCAAACACCCGGTCGTTGTCCTGCACCGTGAGCGCCGTGCACACGGTCAGCGCATGCGCGCCCTGCGCCGCCACCGCCTGCGCATCGGCCACCAGGCCGGCGCCGCCGGACGGATCGAGCCCGGAAAACACCAGCACGCACGGGCGCTGAACCGGCGCAGTGACCGCACTCATGGGCGCGCGCGCCGCACGGTCGCCATCGCCGGTGCGCCGCCAGCCATGCCCGTACGCACCTCTGCCGTCACGCGGGCGGTCATGCCAGCCGGCCCGCCATCGGCGACGACGGCGAGGCCGCGAACTTGCGGCCGATGCGTCCGGCCAGGAACGCTTCCCGGCCGGCCTGCACGCCGAGCTTCATGGCGCGCGCCATGCGCACCGGGTCGCGCGCGCCGGCAATCGCGGTGTTCATCAGCACGCCGTCGCAACCGAGTTCCATGGCGATCGCCGCGTCCGACGCCGTACCCACGCCGGCATCGACCAGCACCGGCACCCTGGCCTGCTCGATGATCAGCGACAGGTTCCATGGATTGAGGATGCCCATGCCGGAGCCGATCAGGGACGCCAGCGGCATCACCGCCACGCAGCCGATGTCCTCTAAAATTTTGGCCTGGATCGGATCGTCGCTGCAATACACCATCACGTCGAAGCCGTCCCTGACCAGCGCCTCGGCCGCGACCAGGGTTTCCGGCATGTGCGGGAACAGCGTTTTTTCGTCGCCGAGCACTTCGAGCTTGACCAGCTTGTGACCGTTGAGCAGTTCGCGCGCCATCTGCAAGGTGTAGATCGCGTCTTTGGCCGTATAGCAGCCGGCCGTGTTGGGGAGGATCGTGTACTGCGACGGCGGCAGCACGTCGAGCAGGCTCGGTGCTTTCGGGTCCTGGCCGATGTTGACGCGGCGAATCGCCACGGTGATGATTTCTGCGCCGGCCGCATCGGTGGCCTCGCGGGTCTGTTGCAGGTCGCGGTACTTGCCGCTGCCAACGAGCAGCCGGGACTGGTAGGCCTGGCCTGCGATGGTGAGTACGTCTGGCTGTTGCATATTGCTTGTCCTTGAAGTTGTTCCCGGCTGCGCGTTCGCCCGATACGGGAGCCGCGGCCGGGGGTTGGCCGGGCATTGCGGTCTGGAACCTAGCCGCCGCCGATGGCGCGCACGATGTCCACCTTATCCTGCGGTTGCAGCTCGCGCTGCGGCCATTGCTGGCGCGGCACCACTGCGCGGTTGACGGCCAGCGCCAGCGCCTGGCCCGTGAGCGACAGGTCATCGACCAGCTGGTCCAGCGTCTGGCGCGCCGGCACCGCGTGCGGCGCGCCATTCAATTCGATTTCGATCATCGATAGCGTCCCTTCACAACTTGCGATACAGCTCGGCGCCGTTCCTGACGAATTCCACCGCCTTCACGTGCATGCCCTGCGCCAGCGCGGCGCCGTCGCTCATGCCGTTGGCAGCCGCGTACTCGCGCACTTCCTGGGTGATCTTCATCGAGCAGAAATGCGGGCCGCACATCGAACAGAAATGCGCGACCTTGGCCGAGTCTTTCGGCAAGGTCTCGTCGTGGAACTCGCGCGCCTTGTCGGGATCGAGGCCCAGGTTGAACTGGTCGTCCCAGCGGAATTCGAAGCGCGCCTTCGACAAGGCGTTGTCGCGGATCTGCGCGCCCGGGTGGCCCTTGGCCAGGTCGGCCGCGTGCGCGGCGATCTTGTACGTGATGATGCCGTCCTTGACGTCGTTCTTGTCGGGCAGGCCCAGGTGCTCCTTCGGCGTCACGTAGCACAGCATGGCCGTGCCATACCAGCCGATTTGCGCCGCGCCGATGCCGGACGTGATGTGGTCGTAGCCGGGCGCGATGTCGGTGGTGAGCGGTCCCAGCGTGTAGAACGGCGCCTGGTGGCACTGCTCCAGCTGCAGGTCCATGTTCTCCTTGATCAGCTGCATCGGCACGTGGCCGGGGCCTTCGATCATTACCTGCACGTCGTGCTTCCAGGCGATTTGCGTCAGTTCCCCGAGGGTTTTCAGTTCGCCCAGTTGCGCTTCGTCGTTGGCGTCGTAGATCGAGCCGGGGCGCAGGCCGTCGCCAAGCGAGAACGACACGTCGTACGCCTTCATGATCTGGCAGATCTCTTCGAAATGCGTGTACAGGAACGATTCCTGGTGGTGCGCCAGGCACCACTTGGCCATGATCGAGCCGCCGCGCGAGACGATGCCGGTCAGGCGCTTGGCCGTCAGCGGCACGTAGCGCAGCAGCACGCCGGCGTGGATGGTGAAGTAATCGACGCCCTGCTCGGCCTGCTCGATCAGGGTATCGCGGAAGATTTCCCAGGTCAGGTCTTCGGCCTTGCCGTTGACCTTTTCCAGCGCCTGGTAGATCGGCACGGTGCCGATCGGCACCGGGCTGTTACGGATGATCCATTCGCGCGTTTCGTGAATATGCTTGCCGGTGGACAGGTCCATCACGTTGTCGCCGCCCCAGCGGATGGCCCAGGTCATCTTTTCCACTTCCTCGCCGATCGAGGACGTCACGGCCGAATTGCCGATATTGGCGTTGATCTTGACCAGGAAATTGCGGCCGATGATCATCGGTTCGACTTCCGGGTGGTTGATGTTGGCGGGGATGATGGCGCGGCCGCGGGCGATTTCGTCGCGCACGAATTCGGGCGTGATCTCCAGCGGGATGCTGGCGCCGAACGACTGCCCCGGGTGCTGGCGGCCCATCAAATCGGCCAGGCGCTGACCCATCGGGCCGGAGTCTTTCAGTTCAGCCAGGTACTCGCGGCGGCGCAGGTTTTCGCGGATCGCCACGTATTCCATCTCGGGCGTGATGATGCCCTGGCGGGCATAGTGCATCTGGGTGACGTTGCGCCCTTCCCGTGCGCGGCGCGGCAGCCGGTGCAAATTAAAACGCAACTCGGCCAGCGCCGGATCGGCCAGGCGCGCCTGGCCATACTCGGACGTGGGACCGCTCAGTTCCTCGGTGTCGTCGCGCTCGAGTATCCACGGCAGGCGCGGCGTGGCGGCCAGGCCCGAGCGGATATCGATCACGGCGTCGGGGTCGGTGTACGGGCCCGACGTGTCGTACACGTACACGGGCGGATTGGCCTCGAAGCCGAACGAGGCGGGCGTGTCGGCCTGGGTGATGCGGCGCATCGGCACGCGCAGGTCGGGACGGCTGCCTTGTATATAGACCTTGCTGGAATTGGGCAGCGGGTGGATCGCTGCCTGGTCCACCGTGGCGGTGGCGGACAGAAATTTCTGGTGGGCGTACATGTGGCTCCTTGGTTGGCGTCAGGAGCCAGCAAAGGAGGTAGGACGACACCAGTATCCACGAGAACCGTGGCGGCGTTGTCCTGAGCTTCCCTTCGCTGGCATTATCCAGATCAGGTTCGGAGGGTATTTCTCACCCGCGCCACAGCTGTATGCCGTGCGCAGGACCCCTAGCGTGTGCCGCCCGGCGATTTCTCGCCGGGCAGCGCGCTGATTATACGTCGGTCCGCGCGCGTACAACAACCTTTGTTTTTCAGCCACGCCGGTGTGCACCGACGGCAAATTATCATGCGCGCTCCACCGGTCGTAGCAGAAACGCCACAGGCCGGCCCGGGTGCTGAGGTATAGTGGACTCATGCCAAAGAGCAATACTGCCCGCTTCCCGCCCGCGCCGGCGCTGCCGTTTTCCGGCGCTGCCCCACGCGTGCGGCCGGTGCGCACCGATGCGACTTGCAAGTGGCTGCTGGGGCTGCCGCCAACAGGGTGGCGTGCGCTGTTGCCGGCATTGCGGGGGCCGGTGGCGCTGCTGATGGCACTGCTGGTGCTGGCGGTCAGCCCGTTCGCGCACGCGGGCGAACGCTGGAGCCGCCTGGCGCACACGTCGTTCAAGCACCACTTCAGCACCGATCTGTCGGGCGGCCAGGCGTTCGTCCAGGATCGCCAGGGATTCCTGTGGCTGGGCACTCAATCCGGGCTGGTGCGCTGGGACGGCACCCGCCATACCAGGTACCTGGGCGACCCCGGCCGCAACGATGCCTTGCCCGACAGCTACATCCTGAGCCTCTACATCGACCGCCGCGACCGCCTGTGGGTCGGCATGAACTCGGGCGGCGTGGCGCGTTACGACGCCGCGCGCGACAACTTCGTCCGCTATCCCGCCGGCCCCGGCATGCTGACCAACGGCGACGTCACCACCATGGCCGACGACGGTGACAATGGCGTGCTGGTCGGCCATGGCGCGGGACTCGATCGGATCGACGCCGCCGGTGCGGTCACCCAGGTAGGGTTCGACGACGAGACGCCGCTGCCCGGGGGCGGCGTTACCCGGTTGTTGCGCGACGATGGCGGCCAGTTGTGGATCGGCACCGAGCAGGGCCTGTTCCGGCTGGACGCGGGCGGGCGCCTGCAACCGGTCGTGCTGGGCCAGGGCGCGGCGGTGGCCATCACCGCGCTGTTCCAGGACAGCGCCGGCCGCATCTGGATCGGCACCCGCGCCAACGGCGCTTTCCTGCTGGATGCAGCCGCGCTGCGGGCCACACCGGTGCGCGAGCGCAGCGGGCCGGCCACGCTGCACCGCGACCGCGTGATGTCGATCATCGAAGCGGCGCCCGACCAGCTGTGGTTCGGCATCGATGGCGGTGCGGGCGGGATCCTGGTACTGGACGTGGGCAGTGGCAACACCCGGCGCCTGCGGCACCGCGCCGACGCGCCCGATAGCCTGCCGGAGAACAACATCATGGTCATGTTCCGCGAACGCGGCGGCACCGTGTTCGTGGCCACCATGGGCAGCATGAGCCAGCGCGGTCCGGCGTCGGACGCGATCGTCAGCCTGCGCCACCTGGGACCTGATGGCACCGGCAGCCTGAGCGTGCCGAGCCTGATGGCGGCACCGGACGGGCGCGTGTGGATGTCGATCGCGGCCGGCGGCGTGGTGATCACCGACCCCGCGGACGGCACGGTACGGCCGGTGGCCGGCCTGCCCGAAGGACGGGTGCTGGCCATGGCGCCCGGACCGGACGGCAAGATCTATCTCGGCACCCAGAAGGGCTTGTACCGCACCGACCCGGACGGCCGCAATGCGCGCATCGTGCCGCTGCCCGGGCGCCACCGCGAAGAGGAAGTGTGGGCGCTGGCCTGGAGCGGGCCGGTGCTGTGGCTGGGCGGACTGGACGGACTGTGGGCGCTCGACCTGCCGGCGACCGGCACCGCGCGCACGCTGCGCCATGAAATGCGGCGCCTGGGCGACCAGCGCGTCACCGCCCTGCTGGCGGCCGGCAACGACCTGTGGGTGGGCACCCGCACCGGCCTGGCGCGGCTCGGCCACAGCGCCAGCCTGGACCCGCAAACAGGTGCCGCCACCGGCGAGGTCGAGCTGATCCCCACCGCGCTGGCCACGCCCGACCGGCTCTCGCCCGGCTACGTGTCGTCGCTGCTGATGGCCCGCGACGGGCGCTTGTGGCTGTCGAATTTCGGCACCGGCGTGCTCATGCTCGAACGCACCGACGCCGACGGCCAGCGCCGCTTCCGCCGGCTGGGCAAGCAACAGGGCATGCCCGACAACGGCGCCAACATGGTGCTGCAGGCGGTCGATGGCGCGATATGGGCCAGCACCGACGCCGGCCTGGCGCGCATCGATCCGCGGACGCTGGCGGTGCAGGCGCTCGGCGCCGACGACGGCGTGCAGGTACCGCTGTACTGGACCAATTCCGGGGTGCGCACGTCTGCCGGCGAACTGCTGTTCGGCGGCTTGTCGGGTGTGACCGTGCTCGGCGCCCGCACGCCGTCGCCACGCCGCGCACCACCGCCAATCGCGGTCACGCGCATCCTGCTCGGCGACAAGGAGCTGTCCACCGGCCTCTACAACCTGGCCGGGCGCGATGCCGCACCGGTCACGGTCACGCCCGAGGGGCGCGAGCGCGGCATCTCGCTCGAGTTCGCCGCGCTCGACTACCTGGCGCCCGAGCACAACCGCTATGCCTACCAGCTCAAGGGCTTCGACCGCGACTGGATCGAAACCGACTCCGGCACCCGGCGCGCCAGTTACACCAACCTGCCGCCCGGCGATTACGTGCTGTTGCTGCGCGCCGCGCACCGCAATGGCGACTGGGGTGCGGCGCTGGCGGTGCCGGTGCGCGTGCTGACGGCGTGGCACCAGCAACCGTGGGCGCGCTTTTGCGCGGTGGTGCTGGCCGCCGTGCTGCTGACCGGCCTGATGCACATGCGCACCCGTTACCTGCGCCGGCGCCAGCGCGAACTGGAGGCGATGGTGCAAGCACGCACCGCCGAACTGCGTGCTACCCAGGCCCAGCTCGAAACCCTGGCCTACAGCGATCCCTTGACCGGCCTGGCCAACCGGCGCCTGTTCAACGATGAACTGCGCCACCTGGTGGCGCAAACCGAGCGCGGCGGCCCGGCATTTACCCTGCTGCTGATCGACCTCGACCGCTTCAAGCCGATCAACGACACCTACGGCCACGACGCCGGCGACGCCCTGCTGGTGGCGGCCGCCGGAAGACTGCTGGCGGCGGTGCGCGAGTCGGACCGGGTGTTCCGCCTGGGCGGCGACGAGTTTGCCGTCTTGCTGGGCCCGGCCATCGATCGCGCCACCCTGGCGCCGATGTGCACGCGCATGCTTCACGACCTGGCCCAACCGCTGCTGCTGCCCGCAGGGGCGACGATCGAGATCAGCGCCAGCGTGGGCGCGGCGGTGCACCAGCGCGGCCACAGCCATGAACAGCTCTACAAGCAGGCCGACGTGGCGCTGTACTGCGCCAAGGCAGCGGGACGCAATACCTGGTGGCTGGCCGACTGACGCTGCATCAGCGCGCGCCACTGAGCACGTAGGGCGCCCAGAAATACGGGTGGCGCCAACGCGGCGCCAGCGCCAGCTTGGCCTGCCGCAACGCCTCGCCCTTGTCCAAGCCGGCCGCCAGGCCGCGATAAAAATGTCCCATCAGGTCGGCGCTGGCGGCATCCGATACCGGCCACAGCGTGGTGACGGCGCTGCGCGCGCCGGCCGCCTCGAGCGACTGGCGCAGGCTGTCCACGGTTTCGCCTGCCACGACCATGCCGGCGCCGCTCTCGCAGGCCGACAGCACCGCCAGTTCCGTGCCGTCGAGGTCGAGCTGCGCCAGCTGGGAAGCGAACAGCAGACCGGGATTGCCGATGGCGGCCGGGGCGCGGTTGACGCCGGCCAGCGCCAGGCCACTGTTAAATTGCGGCACCTGCATGTCGTGCAGGTAAGCCTGGCCATCCTTGCCGAGCACTTCTTCGCTGCCGCCACCGGCTTCGCCGAGGAAAAAGCCGTGCGTGGCCAGGTGCAGGTAGCGCGGGCCATGTAGCTTGCGCAGCACCTGCGTGCTGGCCTGCGCCCCCAGGTACAGCTGCACCGGCTGGCCGGTGCCACGCAACGCCGCCGCCACTGCAGCAGCTTCGCCTGCCGCCGCCGGCAAGGCTTTGAAGCGCAGTTGCTGCAACGCTGGCCGCAGCGCTGCGGCAGCGACGGCCGGCGCCACCGGGGCCGGTCCGGCGTCGAAATCAGGGGCGCCCAGCACCACCGCAGCGCCGCCGCTGCGACTGCCGGACGGCGCCGCCAGCAACTGCCGCACCGCGCCCAGGTAACGCCACGGACCGCGCGCCAGCAGATACTGGCCGCTGTCATCGACCAGCGCCTCGAACGGCAGTTGCGCCAGTTCGGCATCGGGCCACACCACGTAGGACGCGGCGGCGGCGCGCTTGCCCAGCAAGGGCTGTAACAGGCGCCGATACGGCATGTCGGAACCGCCCGCAGCGACAGCCTCGGCGCCGGATGCATCGGCAAGTCCGGCAACGGCGACAACGGCAGCAACGGTGGGGGCTGCTGCCGCGCTGCCTGCGTGCTCGGTGGCGGCGGCCGCCAGCTGCGCCGCGCGCCAGTCGGCCAGCTCCGCGTTGATGGCTGCGGCCGGCCCCAGCTCCGCCATGGTGACGCGCTGCGCGCTGACCAGCTGGCCCAGGTAGCGCGGCGGCTGCCACGCCATCGTGGCAAAGTCGAGCGGTTGATGGACGCTGTAGGCAAGCAGCACCTCGTCACCGAGTGCGCCCTGCACCTGAGCCAGCAGGCGGGCACCGGGCGTCAGCGTCAACGGCGCCGTATAGGGCACGAGCAGCGTGTGCAGTTGCAAGTCGAGGTTGCTGTACTGCGCATACGCCTCGAGCGAAGCATTGGGGTCGAGCCGGTTCAGCGCCGCCAGCACGACCTCGACAGGGTCCGAACCTGCCGCCAGTGCCTGCCGCAGGGCGGCGGCGCGGCCCAGGCGTACGGCGCCGGACAGTTCCTTGAGCTGCATCAGTTCGCCGACCACGGTGCGCACGCCGGCGGCGCCTGCAGTACCGGCTGCATCGGCAGCATCGGCTGCCAGCTGGTGCGATACGGCCAGGTGCACGAGCGCGCGGCGCGTGGCCAATGCCGCCAGCATGTGATCCGGCGTCAGGTACGCCTGCTCTGCCGGCAAGCGCAGCGCATTCAGGCGCAATGCCTGGACGATGGCCTCGGCTGCCGGCGCCCAGCGGCCCGCAGCCGACAGGTAGGCGCCGAATACGGCGTATTCCATTTCCAGTTCGACATAGCCCTCCTCCTGCGGCACCTGCTGCATCTTGCGCGCGTAGTCGGCAAACGCGCCGTGATAAAACGCCAGCAGCCATTCCGGCTCGGCCGCGTGCAGCCGTACCAGGTTGGCGGCGGGGGTATCGGCTTCGAGCCAGTCATGGCGCACCGCATAATCGCGTGCAGGCCGGCCATCGTCACGGCTGATCTGACGGGTCTGGCCCAGGGCGCTCACGATTTCCAGCATGCGCTGCTGGACGTTGCGCAACGTGGTCAGGTCGCCGCGCATCTGGCGCTGGTGCGCCGCCATGATCGGTGTTTGCAGCGTGATGCCGATCGCCGCCACGCGCTCCTCGAAGGCCAGCGCCAGCTCGCGCTGCGCCAGTGCCGCATCGCCGGCGCGCAGGGCGGCGCGCCCGAGGCGGCTGCGCACATCGAGGCGCAACGGCCAGGCGGCGTCTGCCGCCATGCCGGGGTAGGCCAGCACGGGTGCGAGTTGTTGCAGGGCCAGCACATGGGCGCCGCGCCGTTTCGCCAGCTCGTCAAAAGCGGGCACCAGGATCGGCGCCCAGCGCAGCGCCAGCTGCGGCGCAACGCCTTGGCTGACGGTCAGCGCACGACTGTAATGCTGCAGCGCCAGTTGCTCGTCGCCGGCCAGGTGGTGCAGGTGGCCAACGGCGTACAGGGCTTCGAGCAGCGCCATCTGCGCCGCCGGCGTGCCGGACGCGAAAGTGCGCTCGGCCCGCGCCAGCGCCGGTTCCGCTTGCGCCAGCGCCGCACGGTAGCGCCCGGACCCGGCCAGGTCCTCGACCTGCGCCCGCAATGGTGCTCCCGACACGGGCGCAGACACGGGCGCGGCTGCGGCCGCCGCAGGCGCCATGGCTGGCGCCAGCAGCACGGCCAGCGCCAGCACAGCGCGGCCCTGCTGCCGGCGCAGCGAATGCGGCCCGGGCCAGACCGGTCCGCTCATGGCGTGTCATCCAGCAGCGCCGGCGCCAGCTGGCGCGCCTGTTCGAGCTGGCCGTTGTCGCGCAACAGCAGCGCCGCGCCGATGCGTTCGGCGGCGCTGGCGTGTGTACCCGGCATGACCACCGGCTGCTGCGCCATCGTCTGCACCGGCTGAGCCGGGCCTTGCACCACGGCGCTGCCATCGTGCCAGGCCACCGACCAGCGGTAAGCCTGCGCAGGCGCCAGCAGCAGCTGTGGCGGCAGGCGGTAGCGCGGCGCCGCCACCGTGGCCTCGTGCACGAGCGCGCCGCTGCCGTCGTGGAGCCGGAAAATCCAGTCACCGATGTGTGGCCGGTTACGCCAGTTAAACGTCGCCAGCGCCAGCGGCAGCACCCGGCCCACCTGCTGTGCCGGCGCGCCAGCCGATGCCGGTGGCAACGCGGCATCCGGACCTGACTCGGGGGCGGCGTGCGCCGGCGGCGCGGACGCCGTGGCCGAGCGCATGATGGCGCCGGCCATGACCGTCGCCTCGCTCGGGGCGGCGCGCAGCGGGCGGCGCGGCGCCAGCACCTGCATGCTGCCGGATCCGGCCAGTACGGGTCCGCTGACAGTCAGCGTTAGGCGGCCGGGACCGGCAAACACATAGCGCCGGTCCGACTGCGCGTCCCACCCCACCAGTATGGCGGCCTCGGCCAGCGTCAGGCTGGCGCCATCGTCGAGCATGTCGAGCAGGCGCACGCTGCGCGCACCTTGCTGTACCGCGCCGTGCACTTGCGTTACCTGCAGCGGCGCGGCGTGTGCCGCCAGCACCGTGCCGGTCAGCGCCGACAGTAGCAGCCATCCGGTCCATCGCTTGTTCATCAGCTTCCTTTCACATCGGGGTAGGCGGCCAGCGCCACCTGGCCGTGCTTGTCGAGATGGCAGTCCAGCAGCACATAGCCGGCGGCAACCGCGGGCGCCAGCGCAGCGCGCACCAGCACTTCGCGCGCCATCAGCAGCGCGTGGGGCGTGCGCTTGCAGTGTTGCTGGATGTGGGCAGCCAGCGCGGTGGCGGCGCCAGTGGCCGTGTAATCGTGGCGCTCGGGCGTACCCACGTTGCCAAGCACGGCGTCGCCATAGGCGATGCCAATGCCCGCGCGCAGCGGCGCCCTGCCTTCGCGCGCCAGTTCGGCATTGAGCAGCGCCAGGGCAGCGAGCACACCGTGGGCCGCCAGCAGCGCGTCGCGGCAAGGATTGGCGCTCGGTGCGGGGGCGCCGAAAAACACCATCACCCCATCGCCGCTGAACTTGTCGATGGTGCCACCGTGGTGGTGCAGCGGCACGGTGATGGCGGCGTAGTAGCGGTTCAGCAGCGCGATCACCTGTTCCGGCGGCAGCGCCGCGCACAGGGCGGTAAAGCCGCGCAGGTCGGCAAACAGGAAAGCCAGCGGCTGGCGCTGGCTGGCCAGGCCGGCGCGCAGGTCGCCGCTGACGATGGTCTCGAGTATGGCCGGGCTGACGTAGCCGGCAAAGATGCTGCGCAGCCGGCGCTGGCCGGCGCGCTGGTCGCGGTAGGCGCGCCACCAGCACCAGGTTATGCCCGCCAGCAGCACCAGCCAGCAGGCCAGCGGCAGGGCCAGCCACCGGCAGTACAGGCCCAGCAGCGTCAACATCGCTGCCAGTACGGCCATGCTGGCAGCGGCCACGGTGGCGGAACGCGGCCGGTGGCGCAGCCGCCATAGCAGCAGCCCCGCCACCAGCGCGGCGCCCGCCTCGGCCAGCCACAGCGGCTGCACCATGCGCTGCGCCAGCTGGCTGCGCAGCAATTGCGCCTGGAATACCACGCCTGCCGTTGTCGTGCCCCGTTCCCACCCGGCCAGCGCCACGGGCAAGCGTTGCCGGTCCTGGTCGGGCAGGATGGCGCCGACCAGCACCGCGCGGGCGCCGAACAGGGCGCGCAGGCGGTCATGGTCGCCCTGGCGCACCAACGCCAGCACATGCGCCAGCGATACGTAATCGAATGGTGCACCGAGGCGGAAATCGACGTAACCGGCGCGCACCGGCGCGCCCAGCTGCGCCGCCAGTTGCGCGCTGAGCGCCGGCCAGCCGCCGTCCGTGGCGGCGCCCGCGCCCGCCGCCACCGCCGGCGCCCGGCGCAGCACGCCGTCCACGTCCTGCGGCACCTGCAACGATGCCAGCCCCGCCTCGCCAACGATGGCTGCATACAGGCGCGCCGCATCATCGGCGGCAGCCGCAGCCGTGGGCGGCGCGCCGATCACCAGCGGCATGCCGTGATCGCGCAGCGATGCGAGCGCCAGCGCCAGTTGCCGGCTGGCGCCGGGCAGCAACGCGGCGTGGCTGCGGGGCGGCAGCACGAGATCGAGGCCGACCGCGCTGGCCCCGCCGAGACGCAGGCCATCGAGCAATTGCGCCAGTTCGGCGTGCATCAGCGCAAATGGTTTGCCGCTGGCGGCAATCGACGCTTCATCGATGCCGACGATGAGCACCTGCCGGCCCTTGTCCTCATCGTCGGCAGGCGGCAGGCCGCGCAACAGCTGCCAGCCCAGGTCCAGGCATGGCAGCGCCAGCCGCTGCAGCGGCGCCGTGGCAGCCAGCGCCAGGCAGGCCAGCACCACGGCCGGCACCAGCGCGAGTCGCCGCAACCGCGGCGCCCACGCTGACTCGCGCCGACCTGCCAGGCGCGCCAGCACAGCGCGACGGCCGTCACGCCAGCGCCCCATGGCACCGCGTATCCGGCGCGCTACCACCGCGCCGGCAGCGGCCGCAGCAGCACGATCTGCTGCTTGTCGTGGCGCAGGTATTCGCCCTTGACCAGTTCCTTGAACAGCTTGGAGACCATGTCGCGCGAGGCGCCGATGCGCTCGCCGATGGCCTGCTGGCTCAGCGCCTCGGCCACCACGCGCCGGCCGTCGCGCATGACAGCGCGTTCGTTGAGCATGGCGGCCAGGCGCTGGTAGGCGCTGTCGAGCGCCAGCCGGCGCGAAAAAGTGGTGGTATTGCGGCTGCGCTGGATCAGCGTGCGGATCAGTTCCAGCGTGAACACGGGATCGTCGGCGATACGCTGGCGCAGCACGGTGATCGGCACCACGGCGCACTGCACGTCGGTGAGCGCCTCGACCGAGGCGCTGCGGCGCTGGCCGTCGAGCGCCATCTCGCCGAGGATGGTGCCGGCATCGTAGGTGCCGAACAGGAATTCCTTGCCTTGTTCGTCGCTGGCAAACACCTTGACCCGGCCGGACAGGATCACGAAGATGGCGTCGCCTTCGTCGCCCTCGCTGATGAAGCGGGTGCGGCGCGGGTAATGGCGCCGCTCGCCGCTGGCGGCCAGCGCCAGCATGGCGGGCGACACGTGGTCGGCGGGGAGTGCGGGCATGGAGTTCTCCGGCTAAGCCGGGATCATACCGGCAAAAATATTGCCGATTATAAACTATGTTATTTCTTTTCAACAACTTCGTGTTGTAGAATATTCGACACTGCGGGTGTCGATTGCGCCCGTGGCAGGAGCGCGTACAAGGACGAGAATGGTTACTAGTCGCCAACCTTCCAACCTGTCCCGAAAGCGCTCCATGAAACCTGCCCTGCCTTGCCTTTCCCTGATCCTGACCACCGTGATGGCCGGCCTGCTGGCCGGCTGCGGCGCCGCTGCCGGCGACGACGAAGTGCAGTTGCCGCCCGCTGACAGCGCCAGCTTCCTGCCGCTGGTGGAATACTGCGGCGCCCGCACGCCGACTGCCGCCGATGCCGCCAGCAACGGCTGGAGCCAGGAACGCCCCATGCACACCGGCAATCCAACCTACTATTCGCATGCCGTCGTCTCAGCCGGCGGCAACACCGAGACCAGCACCGGTCCATTCGCCATGAATGTGTCGATCGAGGATTATCGGGGCATCGAAGGCAGCGTCGTCTCCAGCGGCGTCGCCGATGCGGCCACCGGCATGGGCGTGCGGATGTCGTCGGCGCTGGGCCGCAACTCGGTGGCCTGCGTGTCGCAGGTGGCGCGGTTGCGCTACACGACGCCCACCTGGCTGCCGGGTGCCACACCGGGCTACAACTTGCCGCAATTAACGTGGACCAGCTACTGGCAACCGGCGCTGCCGATGGCACAGGCCGGCGGGTACCACGTCGATGGCTTCGAATTCGTCAGCAACTTTACGCCGGCCGGTGGCAGCGTGGTGTTCACCGTCGCCAAGAGCCGCTTCCCGAGCACGCAAGCGCTGTCGCTGTGCCACCTGGCACCGGCCGGCACCAGCTGGGACTGCCGCCAGCCCACCGTGGCCGACGCCGGCAACTACTGGCGCCTGTCGCAGGACGGCTTGCAACAGGGCGTGTACCTGCTCAATTCCAGCGCGCCGCGCTGATTCCAGAACAATCATTTCAATACAAGGAGTTCCGCACCATGAAACATCACAGCAAACTGTTCTTCGCTGCCCTGCTGTCCGCGCTGTGCCTGGCTGGCCCGGCCATGGCCGCCAAGCCTGCCGTGATCGACCAGACCGGTCTGAACGGCTTACAGGATTACCTCGACACCAACCTGCCGGCGTCGATGAAGGCAACCATGGCCGAGCGCGGATTGGCCACGTGGGCGATCACCAGCGCGATTCGCGTGCAAAACAACGGCTATTGCGTGGCCGTGGCTGGCCTCACCATCGCCAGCGCGGACGGGCGCATGGCGCGCCGGCCAGCGGCCACGCACGACACCATCATGCGCTATGACAACGTGACCAAGGATTGGGACAGCGGCGACTGCCGCGCCGAGGCGCTGCGCGAGGCCATTGCGACGCTGGCCAAGGCGCCGGTGCCGTCTGTCGAGGCGATGCGCCGGCTGCTTGGCAGCGGCGGCACGCGCGCCAATCAAAAGGCAGACAACGGCATGATCAATCTGTCCTCGCAGGACGTCAGCGACAGTACCAAAGCAGCCGCCTTCGATGCACTGCACGGCTACGACCTGGGCGCCGCGGTTGATTACCGCCACGTTACTGCTGTGCTGTACAACAGCAGTTTTACCATGAAGAAGGACAATGAGAGAGTCTGTTTCGCCTTGTTCGGCCTCAGCGCGCGACCGCCGTCCGATCGCGCGCCGCGCTTGCCTGCGGACAATTCGGCGGGGCTGTATGTCGGCGATGACGAAGCCACTTGCGCGCGCGGCGCCTCGCTCGCGGCCATCCGGGCCACCCTGGACCAGCCATGGACGAAGGCCGGCGCGTTCAACGGCTTCGGCAAAACCCGCGAAGATGGTGTGCCGCTGCCCGATATCGCCGCCGTGGCCAAGAAACGGGCCGCTGCCGTAGCCCGCGCCGCCGCCGAAAAGCGCGCCGCAACCCGGGTGGCCAGCACGCAACGCAACGTGGTGCGCTGCTCCAACTCGTGCACCAACGGCAGCTGCGTGCGCACTTTCGAGAATGGCCGCAAGGAACGCTGGCAGGCGCCGCGCGTCTATGATGCGATCAACAACAACTGGACCTGGGATATCAACACCAACGCCTGCGGACAGTAAGAAGCTGTCTGAAAGCGCCGGGCTGGCGCCAGTCGCCAGCCCATGCCGCGCCGCGTCATCTATAATGGCTGTTTTCGCAAATTACTCTGCCCAATCATGGAATTAGCCAAGTCTTTCGAGCCCGCCGACATTGAACAATTCTGGCGTACGGAGTGGGAATCGCGCGGTTACTACACCGCCACCCTCGACGCCGGCAAACCTTCTTTCAGCATCCAGCTGCCGCCGCCGAACGTCACCGGCACCCTGCACATGGGCCACGCGTTCAACCAGACCATCATGGACGGCCTGACGCGCTACCACCGCATGCTCGGCCATAACACGGCCTGGATCCCGGGCACCGACCACGCCGGCATCGCCACCCAGATCGTGGTGGAGCGCCAGCTCGACGCGCAAAAGATTTCGCGCCACGACCTCGGCCGCGACGAATTCATCAAGCGCGTGTGGGAGTGGAAGGAAAAATCGGGCTCCACCATCACCGGCCAGATGCGCCGCCTGGGCGCCTCGCCCGACTGGCAGCGCGAATACTTCACCATGGACGACACCCGCTCGAAGGTCGTGACCGACGTCTTCGTGCGCCTGCACGAGCAGGGCCTGATCTACCGGGGCAAGCGCCTGGTCAACTGGGACCCGGTACTGGGCACCGCCGTCTCCGACCTCGAAGTGGTGTCGGAAGAAGAAGACGGCTCGATGTGGTACATCAAGTACCCGCTGGCCGACGGCTCGGGCACCATCACGGTGGCCACCACCCGTCCGGAAACCATGCTGGGCGACGTCGCCGTGGCGGTCGATCCCACCGACGAGCGCTACGCTGCGCTGGTCGGCAAGATGCTGACCCTGCCGCTGGTCGGCCGCGAGATCCCGATCATCGCCGACGAATATGTCGACAAGGCATTCGGCACCGGCTGCGTGAAAATCACCCCGGCGCACGACCAGAACGACTACGCGGTCGGCCAGCGCCACCAGTTGCCGATGCTGTCGATCTTCACGCTCGAAGCGAAGATCAACGACGAAGCGCCCGAGCAGTATCGCGGCATGGACCGTTTTGTCGCGCGCAAGCAGATCGTCGCCGACCTGGAAGCGGCCGGCCTGCTCGAAGAAGTCAAGAAGCACAAGCTGATGGTGCCGCGCGGCGACCGCACCGGCGTGGTGATCGAGCCGATGCTCACCGACCAGTGGTTCGTCGCCATGAGCAAACCGGCGCCGGAAGGCACATTCTTCCCCGGCAAATCGATTGCTGAAACCGCGCTGGAAAAAGTGGCCAGCGGCGAGATCAAGTTTGTCCCGGAAAACTGGAGCAACACGTACAACCAGTGGCTCAACAACATCCAGGACTGGTGCATCTCGCGCCAGCTGTGGTGGGGCCATCAAATCCCGGCGTGGTACGACGAGGCCGGCAATATCTTTGTCGCCAAGACCGAAGCCGAGGCGCAGGCCAAGCAACAGGCAGCCGGCAGCACCGGTCCGCTGCGCCGCGATGCCGACGTGCTCGACACCTGGTTCTCGTCGGCGCTGGTGCCGTTCTCCACCCTGGGCTGGCCCGAAGAAACGCCGGACCTGAAAGCGTTCTTGCCGTCGTCGGTGCTGGTCACCGGCTTCGACATCATCTTCTTCTGGGTGGCGCGCATGGTGATGTTCACCCTGCACTTCACCGGTAAAGTACCATTCGAGACCGTGTACGTGCACGGCCTGGTGCGCGATTCCACCGGCCAGAAAATGTCCAAGTCGAAGGGCAATACGCTCGATCCGATCGACCTGATCGACGGCATCGGCATCGATGCGCTGGTGGCCAAGCGCACCACCGGCCTGATGAACCCGAAGGACGCGGTCAAGATCGAGAAAGCCACGCGCAAGGAATTCCCGGAAGGCATCGCCGCCTACGGTACCGACGCCGTGCGTTTTACCATGGCGTCGTACGCTTCGCTGGGCCGTAACATCAACTTCGACCTCGGCCGCGCCGAAGGCTACCGCAACTTCTGCAACAAGCTGTGGAACGCCACCCGCTTCGTGCTGATGAACACGGAAGAGAAGGATTGCAGCGCCAGCGACGCCGACCTGTCGAACGCCGACAAGTGGATCATCTCGCTGCTGCAAAAGGCCGAGCTGGACGTGGCCAAGGGTTTCGAGGACTACCGCTTCGACAATATCGCTTCCACCATCTACAAATTCGTGTGGGACGAATATTGCGACTGGTACCTGGAAGTGGCCAAGGTGCAGGTTCAACACGGCACCGAAGGCCAGCAGCGCGCCACCCGCCACACCTTGTTGCGCGTGCTGGAAGTGGTGCTGCGCCTGGCGCATCCGATCATCCCGTTCGTCACCGAAGCGCTGTGGCAGGCGGTGGCGCCACTGGCCGGCAAGTCGGCCGGTGCCACCAATGCGTCGATCATGATGCAGCCGTACCCGATCGCCAACACCGACTATATCGACGAAGCAGCCGAAACGTGGATGCTGCAACTGAAATCGCTGATCGACGCCACCCGCAACCTGCGCGGCGAAATGCAGCTGGCGCCGTCGCTGCGCGTGCCGCTGATCGTCGAGCCGGCCAACGCTGCCGACAAAGAGGCGCTGGCCTTGTGCGCACCGTACATCCAGGCGCTGGGCAAGCTGGCTGAAGTGCAGATCGTCGATGCCCTGCCCGATTCGCCGGCAGCAGTCGCGATTGTCGGCACGACCAAGCTGATGCTCAAGGTCGAGATCGATGTGAAAGCCGAGCGCGAGCGCCTGGCCAAGGAAATCACGCGCGTGGAAGGCGAGATCGCCAAGGCCAACGGCAAGCTGTCGAACGAGAGTTTCGTCGCCCGCGCGCCGGTGGAAGTGGTGGCGCAGGAGAAGGAACGCGTCGCCAACTTCTCGGCCACGCTGGCCAAGATGCGCGAGCAGCTGGCCAAGCTGCCAGCCTGATCCTGGTCTGACCAGGTCTGCCTGCAAAAGCCGCCTTCGGGCGGCTTTTTTTATACAGACAGCCAAAGCGGCATGCAGATCGCTGCTAGAATGGCGCGATACCAATTTAACAAGGCTCGCGATGACGCAGTGGACCGGTGGCTACGTGGCAGGCATCGATTACACCCACGGCTACTATCGCGAACTGGGTCCGCTGCACGCGGCCATGGCGCTGGCCCATGCCGGCGTGCCGATGCCAGCCGTTGCCACCGCCTGCGAACTGGGCTTCGGCCAGGGCCTGTCCACCAACATCCACGCCGCCGCCAGCAACGTCGCCTGGTACGGCACCGACTTCAATCCCGTCCAGGCCGGCTTTGCCGCGCAGCTGGCGCAAGCGGCCGGCAGCGGCGCACAGCTGGTGGACCAGTCGTTTGCCGAGTACTGCGCACGCACCGACCTGCCCGATTTCGACTTCATCGCGCTGCACGGCGTGTGGAGCTGGGTCTCGCCTGCCAACCGCGCACTGCTGCGCGACTTCGTCCGCCGCAAGCTCAAGCCGGGCGGCGTACTTTACCTGAGCTACAACTGCCAGCCGGGCTGGGCGCCGATGGTGCCGGTGCGCGACCTGCTGAGCAGCTACATCGACCGCCTGACCGCGCCCGGCGAGCCGCTCGAGCGCCGCATCGACGCCGCGCTCGACTTTGCCGACAAGCTGCTGGCCACCCGCCCCGCCTACCTGGAAGCGTACCCGCAAGTGGCCGCACGGCTGGCCGGCCTGCGCGCCCACGACCACCGCTACCTGGCCCACGAATATTTCAACGCCGACTGGCAGCCGGTGGACTTTGCCGAACAAGCCGCCACCTGGGCCGAGGCCGGCCTGGCTTACGCCTGCCCCGCCCACCACCTCGACCAGCTCGACTTGCTCAACCTCACCGCGCCGCAACGCACGCTGCTGGCGCAGCTGCCGGACCCGGTGCAGCGCCAGGGCGTGCGCGACCTGATGCTGAACCAGAACTTTAGGCGCGATTATTGGGTAAATACAGGGGTAAATACAGGGGTAAAAACAGAAATAAAAACCGAGGTAGACCGCCTCGTGCCGCAAGACCGCCTCGCTCCGGCACAGCACGACGCGGCAATGCGCAGCCAGCGGGTGGTGCTGGTGATGCCGCGCGCCGACATCAACCTGACGGTGCGCACCGGCGCCTTCGAGATCGCCCTCAACCAGGCCATGTACGCGCCCCTGCTCGACGCCCTGCAAGACCACCAGCCGCGCACCGTGGCCGAGCTGGAACAGCTGGTACCGATGCGCGGCGGCATGCGCCAGCTGTTCGAAGCGGTATTCATCCTGTGCGGCATGGGCGTGCTGGCGCCAGCCCAGGCGCCCGATGCGGTGGCTGCCGCCAGCGCAGTCAGCCGGCGCCTGAACCTGGCGCTGTTCGACCGCGCGCGCGGCAGCGACGACATCCACCACCTGGCCTCGGCGCTGGTGGGCGGCGGACTGGCCATGCCGCGCATACCGCAATTATTTTTGCTGGCGCAGGCGCGCGGACTGCGCGGGGCCACCGCCTGGAGCGATTTCGCCTGGCAGCAACTGGAGGCGCACGGCACGCCGCTGCACAAGGATGGCACGCCGCTGGCCACGGTCGAGGACAACCTGGCCGAGTTGCGGCGCAAGGCCGACATTTTTGAACGCCTGTATCTGCCGCTCTATCAGGCCCTGGGCATTGCCGACACCGACAGCCATGAACCATAGCGCCAACCACCACGCCGCACCCAACCACGCAGCAGCGCTGCGCATCGCGCTGGCATTTGCCAGTGCAGGGCTGCAAGCGCCGGCGTCGGCGCCCCGCATGGTGTGCAACCTGGGGCTGGACGTTGGCAGTGGCGTTGACAGCAGCGATTGCAGCGCTGGCCATGGTGGTATCGGCGCTGGTTCTGGCTTCGATACTCGTGGTGCCGTTGCTGGTGCTGTTGCTGGTGCTGGTGCCGGGGTTGGCGTCGGTACTGGTGACGCCGGGGCCGGGGTCAGTGACGCCAGCGCTCACGGCGCCGAGGTCCGGCACCTGGACCTGGATCGGAAGACTTCGCCGCTGGAAAGGTCAATCGCAACGTTTTGCACTCGCGGCGACCTGCCCGACTTCGACATCATCGTCCTGCACCAACCGTGGTCCTGCCTGTCGGCCGAGATACAGGCCGTGGCCGTGGACTTCGTGCGGCGCAAGCTCAGGGCCGGCGGCGTGTTTGCGGTCAGCTACCACTGCCGGCCCGGCTGGGCGCCGCTGGCGCCGGTGCGCAGTCTGCTCGCGCAAACGGCCAGCCGCCTGGGCGCTCCCGGCGCCAACGCCCCCGACAACACCGCTGCCGCCGACACCGACACAGACGCCAACATGATCGGCCAGGTGCTGGACTTCACCGACAGCTTGCTGGACACCAGCCCGGCCTATTTCGGCGCCTATCCGCACGTGGCAGAACGCCTGCGCTCGTTGCGTACAGAACCGGGACCAGTACTGGCGCGCGACTATTTCGGCCACTGGCAACCGGCCAGCTTTGCCAACATGGCAAAACTGCTGGACCAGGCCAAGCTGACCTTTGCCTGCCCGGCCGATTATCTCGACCACATCGCCGACTTGCATCTGAGCGGCCAGCAGCAGGCGCTGCTGGCGGAACTTGCCGATCCGGTGTTTGCTGAAAGCGTGCGCGACTTCATGGTCAATCGCAGTTTCCGCAGCGACTACTGGGTCAAGGGCGCGCGGCCGCTCTCGCCGTTGCAGACGCTGGAGGCGAAGCGACGGCCGTCCGTGGTGCTGGCCGCGCCGCAGCCACCCTTGTCCCCGGCTTTCGCAACCGCGCTGCATGGGCCTGGACATGGATCGATAGACGCGCTTGGACAAGCGGCGGTACAAGGGACAGTACAGGAGACAGTACAAGAGACAGTGCAGGAGACTGTGCAAGAGACGAGGCAAGAGGCAGCACGCGCATCAGTACTGGCACTGATGGCCGACCAGCAGCCGCGCACCGTAGGCGAACTGGCAGCAACGCTGCAAGGCGCGCAGTTCACCTTGCAGCAAGTCTTCGAGGCCGTCCTGCTACTGGTGGGCACCGGGCAATTAGCGCTCGAGAGCGCCTGATACCGTATCGGTCAGGGTTTATTTATTCAGCCAGCAGCTCGGCGTAGCGCGCCACATCGACATTGCCGCCACTGATGATGATGCCCACGCGCTGGCCTTGCAATTGCTCCTTCATGGCGCGCGCGGCAGCCAGGCCCAGGCAGCCGGTCGGTTCCACCACGAGCTTCATGCGCGCGGCAAAGAAACGCATTTCCGCGCGCAGCTGCGCGTCGGTCACCGTCAAAATGTCATCGACATCGCGGCGGATGATCGGGAAGGTCAGGTTGCCCAGGTGCTGGGTCTGGGCGCCGTCGGCGATCGTCTTCGGAGTGTCGATGTGGACGATGCTGCCGCTGCGGAACGATTGCTGGCCGTCGTTGCCCGCCTCAGGTTCCACGCCGTAGAGCTTGGTCGCGGGCGACAACGCGCGCGTGGACAGGGCCGAGCCGCTCAGCAACCCGCCGCCGCCCAGGCACACGAACAGCGCGTCGAGCTGGCCGACTTCCTCGAACAACTCCTTGGCAGCAGTCCCCTGCCCGGCGATCACATCGAAGTGGTCATACGGTGGAATCAGGGTCATGCCACGCTGCTGCGCCAGGTCGCGGCCGATCTGTTCGCGGTCTTGCGTGTAGCGGTCGTACAGCACCACGTCCGCGCCATAGCCACGGGTGGCGGCGATTTTCGATGGCGGCGCATCGTGCGGCATGATGATGGTGGCCGGAATGCCGGACAACTGCGCCGACAGCGCGATGCCCTGGGCATGGTTGCCTGACGAAAAGGCCACCACGCCGGCGCAGCGCTGCTGATCATCGAATTTGGCCAGCGCATTGTAGGCACCGCGAAACTTGAACGCGCCCATGCGCTGCAAGTTTTCACACTTGAAAAACACCTCGGCGCCCAGCTCGCTGTTGGCGGTGCGCGAAGTCATTACCGGCGTGCGGTGGGCAACCCCGGCAATCCGCTCCGACGCCGCCACCACGTCAGCATAAGTTGGCAAACTCTGTTGGTTCATGATCCACTCCTTTCAATACACTTCGGGGTCAGTGCCGACATTCGGACACGAGCTCTTCGCTCTCCGTAGCCGGCTTGGTCAGCGGGCATCGTTGTACACGGTGGCGCGGGAAACATTGAGATAGGCAGCCACGATATCCATCGCCCGCCGCACGTCGGACAGGCCGCTGTCCTTGAGCTCGCGCATCAGCGCGCGGCGCTCGTCGGCCTTGAGCGCGCGCGGCGTGGTGCCGTGGCGGGCGGCAAAGTCGTCGATGCGCAGGCGGATGGCGTCGGCGCCGGTCGGCTGCAAGGTATCGTTGACGGCGGCGGCCGTGTCCACGCTGCCGAACTGGGTCAGCATGGTGTTGAGGCTGCGGAACACGGTGAGATCGACATTCAGGCACAGCGCCGCCACGTAGCGGCCGCCGCTGTCCTTGATGCCGACCGACGTGCTCTTGGCCAAACGGCCGTCCGGGAAGGTATTGGGGTAGTTGGCGATCACCTGGTCGAAGTCGGGATCGGCCGCGCGCGCCAGGCCCAGCTCGGTGGCGGGCTCGCCCACGCTGCGCCCGGACAGGTTGTTATGGATCGCCAGAATGGCATGTTCGGGCTCGGTCAGGTCGTGCAGCACCACTTCGCAAAAAGGCGCCAACGTCTTGCCCAGGCCATCGGCCACCTGCTGGAGCTGGGCCAGCAGGTTCTGGTGTTCGGAAGTTTTTTTCATCCAAACATATTATCTTGTTTTAGACTTTTTGTACAATCTCGGGATTGAATGGCCATGCGTCGAGGTATTCCCATTCCAGCGCCAGCGGCATGTCGCGCAGCAGCCATTGTTCCACCTTGAAGTCCAGCGAACGCCCGGTATCGCCGTCGAGATGGCCGGGGGCAAGCTCGTGCCATTGCAGCGTGACGGTGCCGGTCAGTTGCAGCAGGCGGCCCTGCGCGAAGTCGGGAATGATCAGCCCAGCGTGGGGATCGACCGCGAAGTTGCCCAGCGTGTTGAACAGGCTGTTGCCGTGGTAGTCGGGGATGCGCAAGGTGCTGTCGTCCAGCAGTTGCACGAAGCCCCGGTTGCCGCCCCGGTGCGAGGCATCGGCGCCGCTGTCGGCGTGGTGGCTGGCGACGAACACGGTGTCGGCCTGGCGCACGATCTCTGCCACGGCGCCGCTCAGCGTGGTACCACGGGCGGCCTGCTGCGGCAACACGCTCGCACTTGGCTGACTGCGCTGGCGCAGCTGGCGGCGCTGGATGTACTGCGGGCAGTTCGGATACGCTTCCCGCACGTCAACCTCGACATGGCGCCCGTTGAGATGGCGGACCACGCCGTTGACGCGGTAGCGGCGGCGCTTGCCCAGGTCGATGAACAGCATGCCCAGTTGCCCGCCCACCACCAGGTTGGCCCACAGCGGATCGGCGGCATCGCGCGCGGCAGCCGGCGCCTCGATCAGCACCGCGTCGCCCTCGGCGTGGGCAAAGCCCGGTTGGCCGAACAGCAGCGACGACCACATCCGTCCGGCGCTGTCCGCACTGGCCAGCACGACCATGAACTGGCCGGCAATGAACGGCCGCGCGCCCGCCATCACGGTGGTCGAGACCATCCCGGTGCGCTGCTCGGCGATATGGCGCTGCCCGGCGCGTTGCTGCACGGCCAGCTCGCCGGCATGAAAAGTATGGTGGTCCATGGCCTGTCTCCTGATCGATTGCTGATGTTGTCATTGTGCGAAATAATGGGCCACGCGAGAATAGCCGCGCCGCGACAATCACCGTTTCGCCTGGAGAAAGAATGGACCAGTTTCACCTGATGAATGTTTTTGTTGCCGCTGGCGAGGAAGCAAGCTTTGCCAGGGCGGCGCGGCGCCTGGACCTGTCGCCGGCAGCCGTGACCCGCGCCATTGCCGCGCTCGAAGAACTGCTGGGCGTCAAGCTCTTGCAGCGCACCACGCGCCACGTGCGCCTGACCGAGGCGGGCCAGCGCTACCTCGACGACAGCCGCACCATCCTGGCCAGCCTCGAGGAGGCCAACCAGGCGGCGGCCGGCATCAACGCCGCGCCGCGGGGCAACCTGGCGGTGACGGCGCCGGTGCTGTTCGGCAAATTGTTCGTCATGCCCGGCATCGTGCAATTCCTGGACACCTATCCCGAGGTGGACGTGTCCGCCTGGTTTCTCGACCGCGTGGTCAACCTGGTCGACGAGGGCATCGACGTGGCCGTGCGCATCGGCCACCTGCCCGACTCCGGCCTGAAAGCGGCACGCGTGGGCCAGGTGCGGCGCGTGCTGTGCGCGGCGCCCGCCTATCTCGACCGCCACGGCGTACCCGCCAACCCGGCCGACCTGTCACGGCACACCATCATCTCCGCCAATCACATGTCGCCGCGCGTGGAGTGGCAGTTCGGCGCGCAGGACAACCCGGCCACGGTACGCCTGCACGCGCGCCTGAAGGTCACCAGCAATGATGCAGCCATCACCGCAGCCGTCGCCGGGCTCGGCATTTGCCGCCTGCTGTCGTACCAGGTGGCCGACGATGTCGCTGCCGGCCGCCTGCGCATCCTCCTGGCCGAGCACGAGGAAACCCCGTGGCCGGTGCACGTGGTGCACCGCGAGGGCAAGTTCGGCTCATCGAAGGTGCGGTACTTCATCGACCTGCTGGTGGCTCACCTGCGCGCGCATCCGTACGTAAACTCAAGCATCATTGCGGCTGGCGAAACGATGAATTGACGCTGGCATTGTTTTTCTATCATGCTTGCGTGCCTAGAATGGCATCACCGCTACCCGGCGGCCACCATTCGAAAGGAAATCGCCATGTCTGCCTCCCGCCTTCTTGCCCGCAGCGCCACTGTACTGAGCCTGGCCCTGTTGACCCAGTTTGCCCCTGTCGCCTCTGCCGCCCCTGCGGCCGCTCCGGTCGCAAAAGCCGCCAACGTCGCCAACACCGCTGCCGTCAGCTACCGCACCGTCAAGGTCGATGGCGTCAACATTTTTTACCGCGAGGCGGGACCGAAAAACGCGCCCACGCTGCTCTTGCTGCACGGCTTCCCCACGTCGTCGCAAATGTTCCGCAACCTGATCCCGCTGCTGGCCGACCAGTACCACGTGATCGCGCCCGACTATCCCGGCTATGGACAGAGCGACATGCCCTCGATGTCCAGCTACACCTACAGCTTCGATAACCTGGCCGCCACCATCGACAAGTTCACCACGGCAGTGGGCGTGAACCGCTACGCGCTGTACGTGCAGGATTATGGCGCGCCGGTCGGCTACCGCCTGGCCGCCGCCCATCCCGAGCGCGTGACCGCCATCGTGGTCCAGAACGGCAATGCCTACGACGAAGGACTCGACAACGAATTCTGGCAACCGATCAAGGCGTACTGGGCCGACAAGAGCGAAGCCAACGCCGCCAAGCTGCGCCCGCTCGTAGCGCTGGAAGCGACCAAGTGGCAATACCTGGAAGGCGCGCGCAACCCGCAACGCGTCAGCCCCGACGCCTGGACCGTGGACCAGGCCTACCTCGACCGTCCCGGTAACGGCGCGATCCAGCTCGAACTGCTGCACAGCTACGGCACCAATCCGCCACACTATCCGGCGTGGCAGGCGTACTTCCGCAAATACCAGCCGCCGATGCTGATCGCCTGGGGCAAGAACGACAAGATCTTCCCGCCGGCCGGTGCCCATCCTTACCTGCGCGACTTGCCCAAGGCCGAGCTGCACCTGCTCGACACCGGCCACTTCGCGCTGGAAGAAGACAGCGCCGCCATCGGCGCCCTGATGCGCGATTTTCTCGGTCGTCACGTCAAGCGCTAACCGGGCGGCGGACCGGTGTGCGGTTTTTGACACCGCCCTCTAATCCAGGCGTAGCGGTGCGCCGCAGCGCGGGACAGTTCGTATAATGGTCCAACAACAACCATTGGAGACCGATCATGAAACTGCTTGCCGCCACGGCCGCCGCCGCCACCGCCCTGCTTGCTTTTGGCGCCCCGCTTGCCCACGCCGCCGACCTGGCGTCGCCGGTGGGACTGTGGCAAAACATCGACGACGAGACCAACAAGCCCAAGGCGCTGATCCGCATCACCGACAGCAACGGTGTGCTGCAAGGCCAGATCGAAAAACTGTACCGCGATGCCGGCGAAGACCAGAATCCGCTGTGCGTGAAATGCGAAGGCGCCAAGAAGGACCAGCCGATCACCGGCATGGTCATCCTCACCGGCCTGAAGAAAGACGGCGACGAATACACGGGCGGCGAAATCCTCGACCCGGCCAAGGGCAAAACCTACAAGAGCAAGATGCACCTGACCGACGGCGGCAAGAAACTGAGCGTGCGTGGCTACATCGGCACGCCGATGCTGGGCCGCTCACAAACCTGGGTGCGCCAGGACTGAGACCACTGTCCGCACCAACGAAGCCGGCGACCTGCCGGCTTTTTTTTTATCCCACGCCCTGAGCTGGTTTGGCCAGCGGGCGCGGCAGCGTTACTGCTGGCGCGGTATCCGGCTCCAGGACCTGCATGCGGCTGGCCGCGCGGCGCTGGTGGAGCGGTCGTTAGCGGCTATCGCGCGATGCCCTTGCCGGTGGCAGTCCAGTAAATGCCGCCCATCAGGTGCGCCAGGTATTGCGGGTCGCGGTACATTTCACCGTTGTGACCGAGCGAGGTGACGAATACGCGGCCTTTTTCAACAGTGTGATACCACGCCACCGGGTGGTCGCGGCCCATGCCTTGCGTGGTCTGGCCGGGCCAGATTTTGGTCGGGTCGTAGGTGCTTTCATCGACGTTCAGCACCGGGTGGATCGCGACGTTGTGGGGATTGTCGAAGATATACCATTCGTCGCTCCAGATCCAGCGGTCGGGAATGCCGAACGTGGCCGGGAATTTTTTATCGACCACGTACGCCACGCCGGTTTGCAGCATCGGATGGTTGCCCACCCGACGGCCCACCAGCTTTTCAAACCATGGCCAGGTATTGGGCGGAATGATCAGCGAGCGGTGCACGAGCATGGCGTTGCCGCCGCCGCGCATGTAGTCCTCGAACTTCTTGCGGCGCGCTTCGTTGAGCTCTTCCCCCGGCGTATTGAGGAAGACGATGGTGGCGTATTGCTTGAGGTCGCCATCGAACATTTCCGGGCGGTGCGTGTACACCACCTCGAACGCGTGCAGCTTGCCCAGCTGTTCCAGGCTGTCGCGGGCGATCGGGATGTATTCGTAGTGGTATTTGCCGGGCATGGCGAACACCAGGATCTTGTACTGGTTGTCGGCGCGGCTGGGCGCAGCGAGCAGCAAGGTGGCGATGGCCAGCACGGCCAGCAGGATTTTTCGCATGGTTGTCTCCGCGATTTTTCTAATTAGTTAGCGCTAACATCGGACCGGCCAATATACACCTTTTCCGTGTGCAAGTGATACAGGTGATACGATTGCGACGATGAAAATATTCCTGATTCTGGTGGGGTGGATCGCCGTGGCGCTGGGCGTGCTGGGCATCTTCCTGCCGCTGCTGCCCACCACGCCATTCCTGCTGCTCGCTTCCGCCTGCTTCGCGCGCGGCTCCTCGCGCATGCACAACTGGCTGCAAACCAACCGCGTGTTCGGCAAATACCTGCGCGACTACGAAAACGGCCACGGCATGCCGCTGCGCGCCAAGGTCTGGGTGCTGATCTTCATGTGGTGCTCGATGGGGTATTCGATGTGGCGCTTGCAGCATTTGCCGGCGTTGCAGGTGCTGCTGGTGGTGATCGGCGCTGGCGTGACGATCTATCTGACGCGCTTTGTGCCGACCATGGTGATGGCGAAAAAGCCGGACCAGGAACTCTAAGCCGGCGGCGTCGCATGCTTGCGCAAGTGCCGGTCCAGGCTGTTGGCAAAGCTCTGGCGGTCGCCCTGGCTGAAGGCGGCAGGGCCGCCGGTATCGACCCCGCTGCCGCGCAGCTCGTCCATGAAGGCGCGCATGGTCAGCATCTGGGCGATGTTGTCGTTGGTGTAAAACTCGCCGCGCGGGTTGAGCGCAAAGCCGCCCTTCTTCAACACATCGGACGCCAGCGGAATGTCGCCCGTTACCACCAGGTCGCCGGGCGCGAGCAGGCGCACGATTTCCTGGTCGGCCACGTCGGCGCCGGACGGCACTTGCACCGAACGGATAAAGCGCGACGGCGGCACTCTAAGTAACTGGTTGGCTACCAGCGTGACCTGCAGCTGCATGCGGTCGGCCACGCGGTACAGGATATCTTTTACCACCGCCGGACAGGCATCGGCATCGACCCAGATCTGCATCACAGGTCGGCCCACAGTTCGCCGTTGGGGCTGGTGCGCGGGGGTGTCACGCCGAAGTGGCGGTAGGCGGCCGGCGTGGCGACCCGGCCGCGCGGCGTGCGCTGCAAAAAGCCTTGCTGGATCAGGTAGGGTTCAAGCACGTCCTCGATGGTGTCGGCCGCTTCGCCGATGGCTGCCGCCAGGTTGCCGATGCCCACCGGGCCGCCGCCGAACTTGAACAGCACCGCTTCGAGCAGCTTTCGGTCCATCACGTCGAAGCCGACGGTATCGACATCGAGCATGACCAGCGCGGCATCGGCCGTGGCCTTGGTGATGTCGCCATTGCTTTTTACTTCGGCGTAGTCGCGCACGCGGCGCAGCAGGCGGTTGGCGATACGCGGCGTGCCGCGCGCGCGGCGGGCGATTTCCACCGCGCCGTCCGGGTGGATGTTGGCCTTGAGCAGCGCGGCGCTGCGGGTGACGATCCTGGTCAGTTCCTCGGTGTTATAAAACTCGAGGCGCGCGACGATGCCGAAGCGGTCGCGCAGCGGATTGGTCAGCATGCCGGCGCGCGTGGTGGCGCCCACCAGGGTGAACGGTTGCAGGTCGAGCTTGACCGAGCGCGCGGCCGGGCCCTCGCCGATCATGATATCGATCTGGTAGTCCTCGAGCGCCGGGTACAGGATTTCCTCGACCACCGGCGACAGGCGGTGGATCTCGTCGATGAACAGCACGTCGTTCGCTTCGAGGTTGGTCAGAATCGCGGCCAGGTCACCCGGGCGCTCGAGCACCGGGCCCGACGTCTGGCGCAGGTTGACACCCATTTCGCGCGCGATGATGTTGGCCAGCGTGGTTTTACCGAGACCCGGCGGGCCGAACAGCAAAGTGTGGTCGAGCGCCTCGCTGCGGTTGCGCGCGGCGGCAATAAAGATCTCGAGCTGGTCGCGGATCTTGGACTGCCCGACATATTCATCGAGAAGCTTGGGACGCAAGGCCCGTTCGATGGCCTCTTCGTTGGGCGACGTGGGCGCCGCGTCGATGATGCGCTGTTCGGTGAAGCTGTCGGTCTGGATGCTCATGCGTTACTTGGTCGTGGTGAATTGGTGCGAAATGCATGCAAAACAGGCGGATGCCCGGCTTGCCAATGCACAGTGTAGGCTAGTTTGCGCAAACCGCCCAGCCAGTACATCACCCCTTGGACAACGCCTTCAACGCCTGCTTGATACCGTCCGACACGCCCGCACCGGCCGGGACGGTTTTGAGCGCCAGCAACGCTTCCTTGTCGGAGTAACCGAGCGCCAGCAGCGCGTTGAGGATGTCCGATTGCGAGTCGGGCACCGATGGCGCGCCGCCGGCGCCGAGGTCCGCGCCCAGCTTGCCCTTGAGTTCGAGCAGCAGGCGCTCGGCGGTTTTCTTGCCGATGCCGGGCACCTTGATCAGGCGGCCCGATTCCTGCAGCGTCACCGCCTGCGCCAGGTCGGCGATCGACATGCCGGACAGGATCGACAGCGCGGTGCGTGCGCCCACGCCGCTGATCTTGATCAGCAAACGGAACACGGCGCGCTCGTCGGCGTGGCCAAAGCCGAACAGCAAATGGGCATCTTCACGGATGGCCTGGTGGGTGAACAGCACCACCTTCTCGCCCACGTTGGGCAGGTTGTAGAACGTGCTCATCGAGACATCGACTTCGTAGCCGACACCGCCGCAATCGACCAGCAATTGCGGCGGATTTTTTTCAAGCAAAATACCGGAGAGACGACCGATCATCGTGTGTACACCTTGTGAATGGGGATAAATTAGCCGACCAGGCGGCCGCGCTTCATGCGCATGCCAGCCAGCGGACCACCGAGCGCGGTGGCGCCAGCAGTAGTGGTCTTGATGCCGGCGCTGGCGATCAGGGTCAGCGTTTCGCGGCTGTGGGCGTGGCAGATGGCAATGCCGAGCGCATCCGCGGCATCGGTGCCGGGCAGGCCGGGCAGCGACAACAACCGCGCCACCATGTCCTGCACCTGCGACTTGACGGCGCGGCCCGTGCCGACGACCGCCTGCTTGATCTGGGTGGGCGAATACTCGGCCACCGCCACGTTGGCCGACACCAGTGCGCAAATAGCTGCACCACGGGCCTGGCCCAGCAGCAAGGTCGATTGCGGATTGACGTTGACGAACACCTGCTCGATGGCCGAGCACTCGGGCTGGTAAATGCGCGCGACTTCGGCCACGCCGTCCAGGATCACCTTGAGACGCGTGGGCAAGTTGCCCTCGCCGCTCTTGATGGTGCCGGAAGCAATGTAGCGCAACTTGGCGCCCTGCTTGTGGATGACGCCAAAGCCGGTAGTGCGCAGGCCGGGGTCGATGCCGAGAATAATCATGCCCGGATTGTACTATGGCAGGTGGATATCAAATACTTGTCGTCTAAAAAACGTCATCCCCGCGAAGGCGGGGATGACGAGTCGGACTGTTGCGAAAATTAATGACGGAAGTGACGGGTACCGGTGTAGACCATGACGACACCACGCTCATCAGCCGCATCGATCACTTCCTGGTCACGCATCGAACCACCAGGATGAATCACGCAGGTCGCGCCCGCATCGACCACCACGTCGAGGCCGTCACGGAACGGGAAGAACGCGTCCGACGCCACGACCGAACCGGTCAGCGACAGGCCGGCGTTTTGCGCCTTGATCGACGCGATACGGGCCGAGTCGATGCGGCTCATCTGGCCGGCGCCCACGCCCAGCGTCATGTTGTTGCCGCAGAAGACGATGGCGTTCGATTTGACGTACTTGGCCACGCGCCAGGCGAACATCAGGTCTTGCAATTGCTGCGGCGTCGGTTGCAGCTTCGAGACCACTTTCAGGTCGCCGACCAGCACGTTTTTCGAGTCGGCCGACTGCACCAGCAAGCCGCCACCGACGCGCTTGAAGTCCATGGCGTTGACGCCATCGCCGAGCGGGATTTCCAGCAGACGCACGTTCTGCTTGGCCGACAGGATCTGTTTCGCTTCAGCGGTAAACACTGGCGCGATCAGCACTTCGACGAACAGCTTGGCCAGTTCCACGGCAGCAGCCGCATCGACTTCCACGTTGAAGGCGATGATGCCGCCGAACGCCGAGGTCGGATCGGTTTGCAGCGCGCGCTTGTAAGCGTCGGCAGCGTCGGCGCCCAGGGCCACGCCGCACGGGTTGGCGTGCTTGACGATCACGCACGCGGCGCTCTGGTCGAAGCCGCCCATGCTCTTCACGCATTCCCATGCCGCATCGGCGTCGGCGATATTGTTGAACGACAGTTCCTTGCCTTGCAGCTGGCGATAGTTGGCCAGCGCGCCTGGCGTTGCCACCACGTCGCGGTAGAACGCGGCCGACTGGTGCGGGTTCTCGCCGTAGCGCATGTCCTGCACTTTTTCAAACGCCACGTTCAGGTTCTTCGGATACGCACCACGGGTGGCATGGGCGCGGTCCGGGCCCAGGCTGGTCAGGTAGTTGGCGATGGCGCCGTCGTACTGGGCCGTGTGGGCATACACCTTGGTGGCCAGGCGGAAGCGGGTTTCGTAGCTGACGAAACCGGGGGTGTTGTCGGTGGTTTTCATTTCCGCCAGCACCACGCCGTAGTCGGCGGGGTCGCAGATGACGACCACGTCCTTGTGGTTCTTGGCGGACGAACGCAGCATGGCCGGGCCGCCGATGTCGATGTTTTCGATGGCGTCGTCGAGCGAGCAGTCTTCCTTGGCGACAGTTGCCTGGAACGGGTACAGGTTGACCACCACCATGTCGATGGTAGGAATGTCGTGCTCGGCCAGCTTGGCCATGTGCTCGGGGAAATCGCGGCGGGCCAGAATGCCACCGTGCACTTTCGGGTGCAGGGTCTTGACGCGGCCATCGAGCATTTCCGGGAAGCCGGTGTAGTCGGCCACTTCGGTCACGGCCAGGCCGTTGTCGGCCAGCATTTTGGCGGTGCCGCCGGTGGACAGGAGCTTGACGCCCATGGCGGACAACGCGCGGGCGAAGTCCAGCACACCGGTTTTGTCGGAAACGGAGATGAGAGCTGATTTAATCATGGCTGAAGGCTAAGTCGTTTAGCTAGGTGGTTTGAATGAGGAGAAACAATCGGCACAACGGCCGATCCCCAGCCGTCCACGCCGGAAAACGCAGGCCGTTACAGCAGGCCGTGCTCTTGCAATTTCTTGCGCAAAGTATTGCGGTTGATGCCCAGCATCTGCGCCGCGTGCGACTGGTTGCCGTCCGCGCGCGTCATGACCACTTCCAGTATCGGTTTCTCGACGGTCAGCACGACCATGTCGTAGATATTCGACGCCTGCTGCTCGCCCAGGTCGTTGAAGTAGTCTTCAAGGCTTTTCTGCACTACTTCCTGGATACTTTCTTTGCTCATTTTGTACGTTCTCAATAATCTGTTGACGCTGGTAAATCATCACCAGGCTTGTGGCCCGGGCGCTTACCCTTTTGATATGACTTTTTTAGTGCTGGCTGGCTTGCGGCTCGCTGATCACGACAGGCTATGCGGCTTGCAAATCTTCGGAGAGGCGGTATTGTAACCGCTCGCCCCACTGTCGCTGCGATTCGAAGAACTGGTCCACCGCTTCGAGCTGCGCCTCGGTGCATTCCAGCAGGTTCATCCGTTGCCGGAATTCCTCGCCGCCAGGCAGGTCGCGCACGTACCAGCCGATGTGCTTGCGTGCGGTGCGCACGCCCAGATAGTCGCCGTAGAAACCATAGTGGGCGCGCAGGTGTTCGTCCATCAGCGCACGTACCTCGGCAACAGTCGGCGCCGGCAGGTGGTTGCCGGTTCGCAGAAAATGGTCGATCTCGCGGAAGATCCACGGCCGGCCCTGCGCCGCGCGTCCCACCATCACCGCGTCCGCGCCCGTGTAATCGAGTACGAATTTGGCTTTTTCGGGCGTGGTGATGTCGCCGTTGGCAACCACCGGGATCAGCACCGATTGCTTGACGGCGGCTATCGTGTCGTACTCGGCGTCGCCGGTGTAGCCGTCGGCGCGGGTACGGCCATGCAGGGTGAGCATGGCGATGCCGGCGTCTTCCGCGATGCGGGCAATCGCCAGCGCGTTCTTGTTCTCGCGGTTCCAGCCGGTACGGAATTTCAGTGTGACCGGCACATCCACCGCGCCGACCACGGCAGCGAGAATCTCGCGCACCAGTGGCACGTTTTGCAGCAGGGCCGAACCGCACCAGCTGTTGCACACTTTTTTAACCGGGCACCCCATGTTGATATCGATGATCTGGGCGCCACGCTCGACATTGAAGCGCGCGCAGTCGGCCAGGTCTTGCGGATCGGCGCCGGCGATTTGCACGGCCTTGGGTTCCATTTCGCCCGTGTGGTCGGTGCGGCGCGAGCTTTTTTCGGTCGCCCACAGGCGCGGATTGGACGCCGCCATCTCGGATACTGCGTAGCCAGCCCCCAGTTGCTTGCACAACTGGCGGAACGGCCGATCGGTCACACCCGCCATGGGAGCGACAAAGACGTTGTTACGCAGCAGGTGGGGGCCGATTCGGGGACCGTTTTGCACAGACGTTACCTGGTGGGAAAGGAGGAACCTTCTATTTTACCCCAAGGACTGCTCATTTAATAAGCACTATTTTTTTATTAAATCGGCAAGGGTGTGCGCTTGACTTTGTTCAGATGATGTCGTCCAGGGCGATGGCCAGGTGCGCTACCTCGCCCCAGCTGTCGAGCACCAGCTTGCCGTGGGCATAATGAAACCGGTTGATGCTGGCATTCTTGACCTGGAAATCGCGCGGGCTGTCGAGCTGCATGCCGACCGCCTCGCGGTACGCGCATTCGAGCACGCCGCCGTGGGCCACGATGGCAATCGTCTTGCCCGGATGTTGCTCCGCCCAGCGGCCGATGGCGCCAATCGCGCGCGCATAAAACTGGCGGAAGCTTTCGGCCACGCGGTCGCCGGCCGGCATCACCGCGTCGATATCGCGCGCCTGCCACAGCACGAAATCCTGCGGGTATTGCTGCTCGATCTCGGTGTACAACATGCCTTCGAACGCGCCATAACCGCGCTCGCGCAAGGCGGCGTCGGTGTGCACGGTGGCGTGGTCGTAGTGCACCGCCACCGCCTGCGCCGTTTGCAGCGCGCGTTGCAGGTCGCTCGAGACGACCAGGTCCAGCCCCTCCCCCGCCAGCGCCTCGGCCAGGGCACGCGCCTGGCGTTCGCCTTCGAGGTTGAGCGGAATATCGATATGGCCTTGCAGGCGGCGCACGGCGTTCCACGCCGTTTCGCCATGGCGAATCAGTACTATCTTGGTAGTGTTCATGCAGTCTTCGGTTTGCCCTTGGCAGCGTGGGGCGCCAGGGCGGGATTGAGGGTGTAGGTGGCGATCAGTTGCGCTTCATCGATGATGTGGCCGTGGATGGCATTCAATACGTCGGCGCATGTAAACCGCGCGGCCAGGTCCAGGCGCGGCACGTCGAGCGCGTACAGGCGAAAAATGTAGTGGTGCACGCGTTCGTCGTTCCACGGCGGGCACGGGCCATCGTAGCCGTAGTAGTCGCCAGCCATGGCGGCGTCGTGCGCGAACCAGCCGGTGTAATCGTTGAGCCCCTGGCGCAGCGCCAGGTCGCCCACGATGATCTCGGGCCCCGGCTTGCCATGCGGCGTCACGCCGTTTGAAAACGCGCCGGCCGGCAGTTCACGGCGCGTCACGGGAATATCGACCAGGCTCCAGTGGAAAAAATCGCCGCGTGGCTCAAGCGCGGACAGCGCCAGATCGGCGCGGTTGGCGTGTTTGGCATCGACCGGCGCATCGCCGTCGATGCACAACAGCACCAGCGACCCGGTGCCGGCTGGCACATCGGTCCAGGCCAGGTGCGGGTTGCGGTTGCTTGACAACACCGCCTTGCCGCCGTGGTCCAACGCACCAAACGCGAATTCGGCCGGCAAGGGGCGGCCATTACGCACACTGTCACTCACCAGCTTCATTGCTGCTTCCTTTTATTTGGGACTTGGTTTCGCCGATACTTGCAACCAGAACGTCACCGGCCCGTCGTTGGTAAGCGTTACTTTCATGTCGGCGCCAAACTGGCCGGTTTGCACCACCGGATGTTTCAGCCTGGCCTGGCCCACGAAATGGGAAAACAGGCGCAAGCCATCGGCCGGCGCGGCGGCGGGCGTAAACGACGGTCGCGTGCCCGAACGGGTGTCGGCGGCCAGCGTAAATTGCGGCACCAGCAGCACACCGCCGCCAACGTCGGCAACGCTGCGGTTCATCTTGCCGGCATCGTCGCCGAACACGCGGTAGCCGAGCAGCTTGGCCAGCAAGGTATCGGCTTCCCTTTCGGTATCGCCGCGCTCGGCGCAAACCAGCACCATCAGGCCGGCATCGATGGCGCCGATGGTGGCGCCATCGACCACCACGCTGGCGCTGGATACCCGTTGCAACAGCGCGATCATGCGGCCAGCGTGACGCGGGCGAACTTGCGCTTGCCCACTTGCAGCACGAACGTGCCAGCCTCAACCTTCAGTGCTTTGTCGCTGAGCACGGTGCCGTCGAGGCGTACGCCGCCTTGATCGACCATGCGCATCGCTTCCGACGTTGATGGGCACAGGCCAGCCTGCTTGAGCAGTTGCGGCAGGCCCAGCGGCGCGCCGGTAAGCGCGACTTCGGGCACGTCGTCCGGAATGCCGCCCTTGGAGCGGTTGACGAAGTCGTTCAACGCTTCCTCGGCAGCGGCCTGCGAGTGGAAACGGGCAACGATTTCCTGGGCGATTGCCACCTTGGCGTCGCGCGGGTTGGCGCCGCCGGCGACTGTCGCCTTCAATGCGGCGATGTCGGCAATCGAGCGGAACGACAGCAAATCATAGTATTTCCACATCATCTCGTCGGAAACGCTCATGATCTTGGCGAACATGGTGTTGCCCGGCTCGGTGATGCCGATGTAGTTGTTCTTGGACTTCGACATTTTTTCCACGCCGTCCAAACCTTCGAGCAGCGGCATGGTCAAAATGCATTGCGGCTCTTGCGCGTAGTCTTTTTGCAGTTCGCGGCCCACCAGCAGGTTGAACTTCTGGTCGGTGCCGCCCAGCTCGAGGTCGGCCTTGAGCGCGACCGAATCGTAACCTTGCATCAAAGGATAAAGGAACTCGTGGACCGCAATCGGTGTCCCACTCTTGAAACGCTTGGTGAAATCGTCGCGCTCCATCATGCGCGCCACCGTGTAGCGCGAAGCCAGCTGGATCAGTCCGCGCGCGCCCAGCGGGTCGCACCACTCGGAGTTGTAGCGGATTTCGGTCTTGGCGGCATCGAGCACCAGCGAGGCCTGCTTGAAGTAGGTCATGGCGTTTTGCTCGACCTGCTCCTTGGTCAGTGGCGGACGGGTGGCGTTGCGGCCGGACGGATCGCCGATCATCGAGGTGAAGTCGCCGATCAGGAAAATCACCTGGTGGCCCAGGTCTTGCAACTGGCGCATCTTGTTGAGCACCACGGTGTGGCCCAGGTGCAGGTCGGGCGCGGTCGGATCGAGGCCCAGCTTGATGCGCAGCGGTACGCCCGATTGCTCGGCACGGGCCAGCTTTTGGGCGAACTCGCTTTCGATCAGCAACTCGTCGACACCGCGCTTGGTGATCGCGAGTGCCTCCTGTACATTGTCGCTCAATGGCAGAGCTTTCGAGGGAACCGGCGGCGTCGAGGAAGAGGTAGTCATAACTTTTGAGAGGTTTTTTTTCAGAAAAAGGTAGCAGTTGCCAGGAGTTTGTTATAATCCGTGATCCCATCAATCTTGCTCTACGAAAACGAACAACGATTAGAATTAGAAGAAAATAAACGTTCCTGAATAGTTCAAGCGGTAAATTCTAACTGATTGCATGAACCAAATACATAAATTCACGAGCTCACGCTTATATAAACTGGTCGGTTCCACGCCGAAGAAGCGCATCATCTCCGCTTCGGCCTTTGCCCTCACAGTATGTGCTTTTGGCGCTGCCGCAGTGGCGCCACTCGCTCCCGACGCGTCGGATTTGCCAGTGACATCGATTCAGGAAGCCGTTGCCATGCCGGATCTCGGCAAGCAAATCTCCGCACTCGAGCAGCAATCCTCCACTGAACAGTTCGTCCATGAAGAACGTGTACGCTCCGGCGATACGCTGGCCACGCTGTTGACCCGCCTCGGCGTGGACGACAACGACGCCGAGTCCTTCATCAAGAAGGACAAGATCGCCAAAGGCGTCATGCAGCTGAAAACCGGCAAGCGCGTTCAAGCGCAAACCGATGAAATCGGCAATCTGCAATGGCTGCGGGCGACGGTGGTCGATGGCAAGGACATGCCAGTGAAAAACATCACGGTCACCCGCAAGGGCGACAGTTTTGTTGCACAGGAAGAAGCTGCGAAGCTGGAACGCCGCGTTGAAATGCACGCGCGCACCATTTCGAGCAACCTGTACGCGGCAACCGATTCCGACAAGGATGGCGCCAAGCTGCCTGACGCGATCGTCAAGCAAATCATTGAAATGTTCTCCACCAACATCGACTTCCGCGGCGATGTGAAACGTGGCGACCGTTTTAACGTGGTGTACGAAACCTTCTGGCAAGATGGCGAATTCGTCAAGGCAGGCCGCATCCTGGCTGGCGAATTCACCAATCGTGGCACGACGTACCAGTCGGTCTGGTACGAAGATCCGCAAAGCAAGCAAGGTGGCGGCTATTACAGCTTTGACGGCAAGTCGCTGAAAAAAGCATTCCTGAAGTCGCCGGTGGAGTTCACCCGCATTTCGTCGGGCTTCTCGATGCGCGTGCACCCGGTCTCGGGCCAGTGGAAAGCGCACAAGGGCATCGATTTCCCGGCGCCGATCGGCACCCCGATCCGCGCTGCAGGCGATGGCACCATTGAATTTGCCGGCACCCAGAACGGTTACGGCAACCTGGTCACCATCAAGCACTGGAACAACTACAGCACTGCCTATGCCCACATGAGCCGTTTCGGCTCGGGCATCAAAAAGGGCGGCAAAGTGAGCCAGGGCGACATCATCGGCTACGTGGGCAACACTGGCTGGTCCACCGGCGCCCACTTGCACTATGAATTCCGTGTTGGCGGCGAAGCCCGTGATCCGAACAAGATGAACGTGCAAGCCCAGGCCCCTCTGACTGCCGCAGAAATGTCGCGTTTCAAGGTCTACGCTTCGGACATGACGCACCGCATCGCCCTGCTGCAATCGGGCCAGTCCGGCTTCAACGGCGGCAACACCCGCATGGCTGCCAAGTAATTCTGCCGTTAAATCTTCGTTGTAAAGCTCCGTTGTAAAGCTCTCTACTAAACAGGCCGCCGCATCGGCCTGTTTTTTTATTATCATGCGCTTCCCTCGTCGCCACTTCCGTGCGACACCACACGCAAGCTCAGGCAAAATACATTTTCCCAACAAATCACCCAAGGAAGCGACATGGCTCTGTATATCGGTTTGATGTCAGGCACCAGCCTCGACGGCGTTGACGGTGCGCTGGCCGATTTCTCGGGCGCCGACATCACCACGCGCGGCGCAGCCTACATCGCCTTCCCGCCGTCGCTGCGCGCCGAGCTGATGGCGCTGCAGGCACCCGGCGACAACGAGATCGAACGCGAAGCGGCTGCGGCGATTCAACTGGCACGGCACTACGCCGACTGCGTGACGGCCCTGCTGACCGATGCCGGTCTCGCCGCCGCAGAGATCACTGCGGTGGCCGTGCATGGCCAGACCATCCGCCACCGCCCCGAGCTGGGCTTTACGCGCCAGGTCAACCACCCCGCCCTGCTGGCCGAGTTGTGCGGCATCGACGTAATTGCCGACTTCCGCAGCCGCGACGTGGCCGCCGGCGGCCAGGGCGCGCCGCTGGTGCCAGCCTTTCACCAGGCGCTGTTCGGCAAGGCCGGCAGCACCCGGGTGGTGGCCAATATCGGCGGTATCGCCAATATCAGCGTGCTGGGCGGCGATGGCACGGTCACCGGCTTCGATACCGGTCCGGGCAATGTACTGATGGACGCCTGGATCGCCCGCCACCAGGACAAGGAGTACGATGCCGACGGCGCCTGGGCCGCCAGCGGCGCGGTGCTGCCGGAGTTGCTCGCGGAACTGCTGCGCGAACCGTACCTGGCCCTGCCACCGCCGAAAAGCACGGGCCGCGACCTGTTCCACCTCGACTGGCTCGATGCGCGCCTGGCCGTGTACCGTGAAGCGGCGCCAGCAGACGTGCAAGCCACGCTGACGCGTTTTACAGCGCTGTCGCTGGCCCAGGCCATCGCCGCCCACGGCGGCGGCGCCGAGGCCGTGTACGTGTGCGGCGGCGGCGCCTACAACAGCGTGCTGATGAGCGAGCTGGGCGCGGCGCTGGGCAAGCAGGTGATGGTGGCATCCACCCAGGCGCTGGGCGTGGCGCCGAACCGGGTGGAGGCGCTGGCGTTTGCCTGGCTCGGCCACCGCTTCACGCAGCGGCTGACGGGCAACCTGCCGGCCGTTACCGGCGCTGCGGGCGAACGGGTGCTGGGGGCGCTGTACCCGCGCTGACTGTTTCAGGACCACGCATAAAAAAAGGCGGCACAACCGAAGTTGTACCGCCTTTTTACATGGCGCCGGGCGCCGCGTTTATTTCCGACACTTACACCGAGAACGACGAACCGCAACCGCAGGTCGAGGTGGCCGACGGGTTCTTGATCACGAACTGGGCGCCTTCGAGGTCATCCTTGTAGTCGATTTCCGCGCCGACCAGGTACTGGTAGCTCATCGAATCGATCAGCAGCTCGACGCCGTTCTTGACCATGGTGGTGTCGTCTTCGTTGACGATTTCATCGAACGTGAAACCGTACTGGAAGCCGGAGCAACCGCCACCCTGCACGAATACGCGCAATTTCAGGTCGGGATTGCCCTCTTCCTCGATCAGTTGGGCGACTTTTTCGGCAGCGCTATCGGTAAACACGATAGGAGCTGGCATTACGTCCAGGCTTTCAGCAACAGCATTCATTTGAGACTCCTACGAGTTAAGCATTTAGCGGCCATTATAGACCCCTGTCGATATTCGTGCTCCGACACCCTCAGATTTGGCATCGAAAACCCACAAATCAAGGCAACAGTGCGATTTGTTTCAGTCCGGTGGTCTCTTCCAGGCCGAACATCAGGTTCATGCACTGCACGGCCTGGCCGGAAGCGCCCTTGACCAGGTTGTCCTGCACCACCAGCACGATCACGGTATTGCCGTTGTCGGGACGGTGCAGCGCCAGGCGCAGCATGTTCGAGCCCCGAGTGGAGCGGGTTTCAGGATGCGAGCCGAACGGCATCACATCGACGAACGGACTGTCCTTGTACTGTTCTTCGAACAATGCCTGCAGTTCTTCATTGGTGACGTCTTTGGTCAGGCGACCGTACAGCGTGGAATGCATGCCGCGGATCATCGGTACCAGGTGCGGCGTAAAGACCAGGGCCACTTTATCCTCGGTGAATTTCTGCAGCTGGGCCGAGGTTTCCGGCGTGTGGCGGTGACCGGCCACGCCGTAGGCCTTGAAATTGTCGCTCGACTCGGAGAACAAGGTGCCGATTTCCGCCTTGCGACCGGCGCCGGACACGCCCGACTTGCAGTCGGCGATCAGGCCGCCGGCGTCGATCAGGCCGGCCTTGAGCAGCGGGTAGTAGCCGAGCTGCATGGTGGTCGGGTAGCAACCGGGATTGGCGACCAGGCGCGCGCCCTGGATCGCTGCGCGGTTCAGTTCGGCCAGGCCGTAGGCGGCTTCTTCCAGCAGTTCCGGGCAGGTGTGCTCGATCTTGTACCATTTTTCAAAAACAGCCTTGTCCTTGATGCGGAAGTCGGCCGCCAGGTCGATGACCTTGACGCCGGCCGCCAACAGCGCCGGCGCCTGGGCCATGGCCACGCCGTGCGGGGTGGCGAAGAACACCACGTCGCACTGGGTCAGGTCGGCCTTGTCCGGCGACGAGAAAGCGATGTCCACGCTGCCGCGCAGCGAAGGGAACATATCGGCAACCGGCAAGCCATCTTCCTTGCGCGACGTAATGGCCGTCAACTGCACGTCAGGGTGGACTGCCAACAGTCGCAGCAATTCCACTCCGGTGTATCCGGTGCCGCCGACGATGCCAACTTTGATCATGTTCTAATCCTTGAGTAGTGATGCGTGGAGAAATGGGTGCCATTTTATCAGGCAACGACTACCGCCGCATGACAGTAGCCAGATAGCAAAAAAGCCGCCCGACACAAGGCCGGCGGCTTTTTGTACGGCAGGCGGGGCAAGCCCGCATGCCGGAAGCGAAAAATTAACGCTTCGAGAATTGTTTTGCGCGACGTGCTTTGCGCAGACCAACTTTTTTACGCTCAACTTCACGTGCATCGCGGGTCACGAAGCCGGCTTTGGCCAGATCCGGTTTCAGCGCTGCATCGTAGTCGATCAGGGCACGGGTGATGCCGTGACGCACAGCACCTGCCTGGCCCGACTCGCCGCCGCCGTGCACGTTGACCTTGATGTCAAAACGCTCGACGTTGCCGGTCAGTTCCAGTGGTTGACGAATAACCATCAGGCCGGTTTCGCGCGAGAAGTACTCAGCAGCTGGCTTGCCGTTAACGATGATTTGGCCAGTGCCAACTTTGATGAACACACGAGCTACTGCACTCTTGCGACGGCCGGTGCCGTAATTGTAGTTACCGATCATGTCAGTTCCTTAGATTTCGAGTGCTTTAGGTTGCTGGGCAGCGTGCGGGTGCGAACCTTCGGCGTACACTTTCAGCTTCTTGATCATGGCATAGCCCAGTGGGCCTTTTGGCAGCATGCCCTTGACGGCTTTTTCCAGAGCACGGCCTGGGAAACGCTGTTGCATTTTCAGGAAGTTGGTCTCGTAGATGCCACCTGGGTAGCCCGAGTGACGGTAGTAGGTCTTCTCGGTTGCTTTGGTGCCGGTCACGCGCAGTTTGCCTGCGTTGATGATGACGATGTAATCGCCGGTATCGACGTGAGGAGTAAATTCTGGCTTGTGTTTGCCGCGCAGTCGGAGTGCCACTTCGCTGGCAACACGTCCGAGGACTTTGTCCGTCGCGTCAATCACGAACCAATCACGCTGGACTTCATGGCCCTTAGCGGAAAAAGTTTTCATGTTGACTTCCTAAATATTAAAACACGCTCAAATGGTGGTTCCGCCATGGTTTCAGCGGACTCGGCCTTCTTATTGTCTTTCCTGAGCGAACGGAAAGCCGACAAGTATAAGCGGCAACGACCGGCGGCGTCAAGCCCGCGGTGGCTTGCAAGTCCTGAAAACACAGGCTGCGCGCAGGCCATTACAATAAGGCCACATAACTTGGAGAATGCAATGGAATGCAAAGTCAGCTGGAATGGCCCGTCGGGCATGAGTTTCCTGGCCCAGACCGGTTCGGGGCACCTGGTCAACATGGATGGCGCGCCCGAGGGCGGCGGCAACAACCTGGCGCCACGGCCGATGGAAATGGTGTTGCTGGGTACCGGTGGCTGCACCGCCTATGACGTGGTGCTGATCCTGAAAAAAGGCCGCGCCGACATCCGCGGCTGCGAATGCACGCTCAAGGCCGACCGCGCCGAGACCGATCCGAAGGTATTCACCAAGATCAACTTCCACTTCACGGTGACCGGCAAGGGCCTGAAACCGGAAGCGGTGGAAAGGGCGATCTCGCTGTCGCACGACAAGTATTGCTCGGCGTCGATCATGCTCGGCAAGACCGCCGAGATCACCCACTCGTTTGAAATAGTAGAGGTCGCTTAGTCTTCAGACGCCATCAGACGCGATACGCAGTCGTGGTCATCACCTTGCCCATGACTGCCATGACTGCTTTCACCGGCGCCGGCATCTGCGCCGCGCCCAGCGCCTGCGCGGCCGCGCCGTGTTCGATTTCATCGAGCCGCATCTGGTCCACGATCGCGCGCGATTTGATGTCCTGCGGCGGCAGTTTTTCCAGGTGGCTTTGCAGGTGGGCTTCCACCTGGCGTTCGGTTTCCACCACAAATCCCAGGCTTTTCGGATCGCCCAGCAAAGCCGCCACCGTGCCCAGCGCGTACGAACCGGCATAGAACAGGGGATTGAGCACGCTGGTATGCGAACCGAGTTCGCCCAGGCGTTGCGCGGTCCAGGCCAGGTGGTCTTCTTCCTCGCGGCTCGAGTGCTCGAACTGCTGGCGGATTTGCGCGGTGCGGGCAAAGCGCGCCTGCGAGTTGTACAGCGCCTGCGCGCACACTTCCCCCACGTGGTTCACCCGCATCAGGCCGGCGGCGTGGCGGCGTTCTTCTTCGCTGAGCTCGGCATCAGGTGCGAACTGGCCCGGGGTCGGTCGCGAAGCCGAGGCAACGCCAGCGATCACGCGCAGGGCCTTGTCGGCGCCGGAGATAAAACGGTCGAGGGGATTGTGGAAATGGGCAGCCATGGTCAACTCGCTTGTTGAAAGCGCCATTATAAGACGCCGGTTACGAATCCGCCTCTTCGCGCAGCTGCCGCTGGCGCTCGATGTAGTCGGCCACCGGGCCACGCACGTCGATCTTGGAGATGTCCTTGGCCACGCCCAGGTTCAGCCCCAGCAAAAACGGAATGCTCTCGACAGGCACCTCGGTGCACAGCTCGCCGAACGACTTGAGAAAGCGTTTCGATTCTACCACCCGCACCACTTTTTCTCCGCTCATGTATTGCAGGATGCTGGTGATGGTGTGACCCTTGCCGATGGCGTGATAGATGAAGCGGTTGTAGTCGCGGTCGATCTGCTTGAAGTCGAGAGTTTCCTTGGTCATCAGGCTCGACAAATAGAACAGCCCGAGCGCGGTGCGAAAAAATCCCGTCGCTTCGCTGCGATCCACGCCGGCCTGCATGACCGCCAGCATTTTGTCTTTAATTTGGGGAGTCAACATGAGCGCCTCTCTTTGTAATCACTATAGCAAGCACCGGGGGCGATTTGTAGCGCGTCAGGTAGCAAAGTGTGGCTTGGACGAATGTTTTTTCTCATGTTACTCTTGGGCACATTTTAAAAAAAGGACAACTTTATGATCGAGGTGAAAGGCCTGGCGAAACGTTTCCGCCTGCCCAAGCGTGGCGCCGCGCCCGCCTCCGCGCGCGATGTGCGCGAGCACGACGGCTGGTTCCACGCGGTGCGCGATGTGTCCTTCAGTTGCGCTCCCGGCGAAGTGCTGGGTTTGCTCGGCCCCAATGGCGCCGGCAAGACCACCACCTTGCGCCTGCTCTCCACTGCGCTGACGCCGGACGCCGGCAGCATCCACGCCAACGGTGTCGACCTGTTGCGCGATCCGCTGGTGGCGCGCCAGTATATCGGCTTCCTGTCCGGCAGCACCGGCCTGTACGGCCGCCTGACCGCGCGCGAAAACGTCGAGTACTTCGGCAAGCTGCACGGCATGCGCCCCGATCACCTGAAACGCCGCTGCGACGAATTGTTTACGTTGCTGGACATGAACGAGTACGGCAACAAGCGCGCCGACCAGCTCTCCACCGGCATGAAGCAGAAATGCGCGATCGCCCGCACCGTGGTGCACGAGCCGCAAATCGTCATCCTCGACGAACCCACCACCGGCCTGGACGTGATGTCGGCCAAGATCCTGCTCGACTTTATCGCCAGCTACAAGGCGCTGCGGGTGCCGCTGATCTTTTCCACCCACCACCTGCACGAGGTGGAAAAAGTGTGCGACCGCGTGTGCATCGTCAACCACGGCGTGACCGCTTTCCACGGCACCGTGGACGCGCTGCGCCACCTGGGCGGCAGCGCCGACCTGTACGACGCTTTTGTCGGCGTCATCCATCGCGGAGGCTAGGCCATGTGGACCATCTACCTGAAAGAATTGCTGGAACTGATACGCGACCGCAAGACGTTCATTTTCACCATCGTCATCCCGGTGTTTGCCATGCCGCTGATCTTTGCCGCCTTCGGCATGCTGTCCTCCTCGATGTTCAAGCAGGCGCGCGAAGCGGAGATGGCCTACGCAATCTTCGGCCAGGAGCACGCGCCCGCGCTGGCGCAGCGCTTCGCTGCCGAACCGGGCTTCAAGCGGGTGGCGCTGGCCGCGCCTGCCGACATCCGCGCCGCGATTGCCGCCGAACGGATCAAGTTCGCGCTGGTGATCCCGGCAGCGGCGCAGAACACCCTGGCGCGCCGCGAACAATCGCAAATCGAGCTGCATTACAACAGCGCCGCCACCATCGACGTCACCCGCAAGCGGGTGATGGCCGTGCTAGCGGTCGAAAACAATGCCTTGCGCCAGCAGGCGCTGGCCGACATGGGTCTCTCCGCGCCGCAGCAGCGCTACGTGCTCGACCCGGTCGCCCTGCTCGACCGGTCCACTGCCAACAAGCGCGAACAAATGGGCGCGATGATGGGCGGCATGGTGCCATATTTGCTGCTGATGGTGTGCCTGCTGGCAGCCATGTACCCGGCCATCGACACCGGCGCCGGTGAAAAGGAACGTGGCACGCTGGAAACGTTGCTGCTCGCGCCAGTCTCGCGCACGGCCATCGTGCTGGCCAAGTTCCTGATGCTGTTTACGGTGGGACTGACCTCGGCGCTGTTGATGATCGCCAGCCTGGGCGCGGTGCTCACCTTTGGCGGCCACCTGTTCAGCGGCGACGTGGCCCAGGTAGTGCGTTCGATTAACATGCTCGACCTGGCGCTGCTGGCGCTGATGCTGGTGCCCACGGCAGCCATCTTTGCCGCCATCCTGCTGGCGATCTCGATTTACGCCAAGAGCTACAAGGAAGCGGCCGGCATGATCTCGCCGCTGATCATCGTCATCATCCTGCCCACCATGGTGGCGCTGCTGCCCGGCGTGGAAATGAACTGGGGCTGGGCGATGGTGCCGCTGACCAACGTGGCGCTGGCCATGAAGGAGCTGGTCAAGGGCACCATGGAATACCGCATGTTGTCCGCCATCATGCTCTCGTCCACGGTCACGGCCGGGCTGCTGCTGGTCCTGTGCCGCTGGTGGTTCAACCGTGAGCAGGTCCTGTTCCGTAATTGATTCAGGTTCGGCCTCGTTCCGGAGCGCAGTTTGCGCAGTCTGACCGGCGGTTTCGGCCGCCTGTCGCAAGCGCCCCCCAAGCATGGAACAAATTCAATACAATGCCATCATGTGAAAAGTGTATGGCCTTGTAGAAACATGGTCCATGCGCAGGCAGAATCGAGGAATTAACATGGAATTACGCATCAGCAACTTGTCCAAGACCTACGCCAATGGCGTGGTGGCGCTGGACAATATTTCGCTCACCATCCCGGCCGGGATGTTCGGCTTGCTCGGCCCGAACGGCGCCGGCAAATCGACGCTGATGCGCACCCTGGCCACCTTGCAGGAGTGCGATGCCGGCTCGGTGTTCCTCGACGATATCGACGTGCTCGACGAAAAGGACGCGGTGCGCCGCGTGCTCGGCTACCTGCCGCAGGATTTCGGCCTGTACCCGAAGGTGACCGCGTACGAGATGCTCGACCATTTCGCCCTGCTCAAGGGTTTATCCAACCGCAACCGCCGGCGCGAGGTGGTCGATGGCCTGCTGCAACAAACCAATTTGTTCGAGGTGCGGCACCAGCGCCTCGGCGGCTTTTCGGGCGGCATGCGCCAGCGTTTCGGCATCGCCCAGGCGCTGCTGGGCGACCCCAAGCTGATCATCGTCGATGAACCCACGGCCGGGCTCGATCCACAGGAGCGGGTACGCTTCCACAACCTGCTGTCCGACATCGGCGACGACAAGACCGTGATTTTATCCACCCACATCGTCAGCGACGTGGCCGACCTGTGTGCCAACATGGCCATCATCAACCAGGGCCACCTGCTGCTGTGCGGCCCCACCCAGGAACTGATCCACGACGTTAGCGACAAGATCTGGGCCCGCTTCATCGACAAGCGCGACCTGCCCTCGTTCCAGATCCGCCATCCGGTCATTTCCTCGCGCCTGCTGTCGGGCCGCACCCTGATCCACGTGTACAGCGAAACCGATCCCGGCGACGGCTTCGAAGAAGCGCTGGGCGACCTGGAAGACGTGTACTTCGCCACCATCGCCGGCCGCCACCGCGCCGCCGCGAACTGCGACTAAGGGCGCATCATGTTCGCCATTGCCCTCTTCGAAGCGCGCCAGCGCCTCAGGCTGCTATCCACCTGGGTGTATTTTGCCGGCTTCCTGGCGCTGACCCTGCTGTGGATGGCCGCTGCCGGCGGCTACTTCAAGGGCTCGAGCATCGCCTTCGGCGCCACCGCCATCAACTCGCCGCGCTCGCTGATGTTTACCGTCAGCGCGCTCGGCTCGCTCGGGGTGATCGTGATTGCCGCCGTGATGGGGCGCTCGGTGCAGCAGGACTTCGAGCACGACATGCAGCATTTCTTCTTCAGCGCGCCGATCAGGAAGCACCAGTACATCTTCGGCCGCTTCCTCGGCGCCTACCTGACCCTGGCGGTGATTTTCACCAGCATCATCCTCGGCACCTGGCTGGGCAGCCTGCTGCCGGGCATCGATCCGGAACGGCTGGGCCAGCCCGGCGCGCCCGGTTACCTGGTGCCGTACCTGGTGGTGATTTTGCCGAACATTTTCATCTTCGGCGCCGTGTTCTTCATCCTGGCCGCGCTCACCCGGCGCATGCTGCCCGTGTACATCAGCAGCGTGGTCATGCTGATCGGCTACATCATCGCGCCCAGCCTGGCGCGCGATCTCGACTTCAAAACCCTGGCCGCGCTGATCGATCCGTTCGGCACCACGGCCGTGATCCGCCTCACCGAATACTGGCCCATCGTCGAGCGCAACACGCGCATGTTCTGGCCCGAAGGCGTGTACCTGGTCAACCGCGCGCTGTGGTCATCGTTCGCGCTGGCCGGCCTGCTGCTCGGCTACTGGCGCTTCCACTTCATCGCCACCAGCGACAGCGGCCGCCAGGGCGGCGCCGAGGCGCCGCGCGTGCTGACTGCCGCCGCCACCAATACCGCAGAAAAACCCGACTTCGCTTCGCGCAGCCTGGGCCTGCTGCTGGTACGCATGAGCTGGCTGAACCTGCGCGAAACCATCAAGAACATCTATTTCCTGGTGCTGGTGCTGGCCGGCGTGCTGATGATGGTGGCCAGCGGACTGGAATTCGCGCCGCTGTACGGCACCAGCACCTACCCTGCCACGTACCTGGTGCTCGAATCGGTATCCGAGACGTTCGCGCTGTTCATGATGGTGATCACCACGTTCTACGCGGGCGAACTGGTGTGGCGCGAACGCGAAGCGCACATGGGGCAAATGCTCGACGCGCTGCCGGTGCCGGGCTGGCTGCCGCTGCTCGCCAAGCTGTTCGCGCTGATCGGCCTGCAGGCGCTCTTGATGCTGGTGGTGATGTTGACCGGCATGGCGATCCAGATCGGCAAGGGATATTTTGTGCTCGAACCCGGGCTGTACCTGTACCACCTGTTCCTGCTGCAACTGCCCGGCTATGCGCTGGGCGCCGTGCTGGCGGTCGCGCTGCAAGTGCTGATCAACCAGCGCTACCTGGCGTACTTCGCCATGATCGTGTACTACGTGGCGGCGGTGACCATCTCCTCGCTGGGGCTGGGCGACCCGCTGCTGCTGTATGGCGAAATGCCGCGTTTCGTGTACTCGGCCATGAACGGCTACGGCCACTACCTGCCGCGCGAGCGCTGGTTCGAAGCCTACTGGCTTGGCGCGGCCATCGTGCTGATGGTGCTGGCGGTACTGTTCTGGGCGCGCGGCACCAACGACGGCTGGCGCCAGCGCCTGCAACTGGCGCGCCGCCGCCTGAGCTTGCCGGTACTGACGGCAATGGCGGCGGGCGCCCTGGTGTTTGCCGGCGCCGGCGCAGTGCTGTTCTATAACACTCACGTACTCAACCGCTACCAGTCGGCGTGGCAAAAAGATGTGGCCCGCGCCGACTACGAGCGCCGCTACAAGCAGTACGCGGTGCTGCCGCAGCCGCGCATCACCGACGTCAAGCTCGATGTGGCCATCACGCCGGAAACACGCAGCCTGGTCGTGCACGGCCGCTACGTCCTGCAGAACAAGACCGCGCAGCCGGTGGCCGACATCATCATCCACCAGGACCCCACCGCCACCGGCTGGCGCGCGCGCTTCAGCCAGGCAGTGCGTCCCGGCGTGCAGGATGCCAACCTGGGCTTCTACAGCTACAGGCTGGCCACGCCGCTGGCGCCCGGTGCGCGCCTGGCGCTCGAATTCGACGTGGAGTTCATCCCCCGTGGCATCCTCGGCATGGGCCAGGACACGCCGGTGGTAAACAACGGCACCTTCTTCAACAACGGCGTGCTGCCGCACATCGGCTACCAGCCCTCGAACGAACTGGCCGACGCCCGCGACCGCCGCAAGCACGGCTTGGCGGCGCGCGAACGCATGCTGCCGCGCGACGACGCCGGCGGCCTGGCCAACAACTTCGCCGCCAACGACGCCGACGCCATCACCTTCGATGCCGTGGTCAGCACCAGCGACAGCCAGGTGGCGGTGGCACCGGGCACGCTGGTCAAGGAATGGAGCGCCAAGGGGCGCCATTACTACCATTACCGGGTGGCGCAGCCGATGCTCAATTTCTACGCCTTCCAGTCGGCGCGCTACCTTGTAAAACGCGACTGGTGGCAGGATGTCGGCATCGAGATTTACTATCACCCGGGCCACGAGTTCAACCTCGAACGGATGAACCGTGGCATCAAGCAGTCGCTCGACTACTACACGCGCAACTTCGGCCCGTACCAGCACAAGGTGGTGCGCGTCGTCGAATTTCCGCGCTATGCCACATATGCGCAGGCGTATCCGAACACGATCGCGTATTCGGAATCGCTGGGCTTCATCGCCCGCGTCAACGACAGCAATCCGAAGGATATCGACTACCCGTTTTACGTGACCGCGCACGAAGTGGCGCACCAGTGGTGGGGCCACCAGCTAGTTGGCGGCAACGTGCGCGGCGCCAGTGTGCTGTCGGAAACCCTGGCCGAATATTCGGCGCTGATGGTGATGAAGCACGCCTACGGCGAAGCGAAAATGCGGCGCTTCCTGTACTACGACCTGTACCAGTACCTGGTGGGGCGCGCGCTCGAGCGCAAGAAAGAAATGCCGCTGGCCGACAATGAAAACCAGGACTACATCCACTACCGCAAGGGCAGCCTGGCCATGTACCAGTTGCAGGACCTGGTGGGCGAGGACAAGATCAACGCCGTGCTCAAGCAGCTGCTGGCCGAGCATGGCCGCAGCAGCGGTCCGTACCCGGGGGTAACGGTATTGCTCGACGCCCTGCGCAAGGTGGTCATGCCCGACCAGGCCTACCTGATCGACGACCTGTTCAATCACATCGTCCTGTACGACAACCGCGCAGTCGCCAGCACCGCACGCAAGCTGGCTGACGGCCGCTACGAGGTGAACCTGGTGGTGAGCGCCGCCAAGTCGCGTTCGAGCGGCCAGGGCGTGGAACGCGACGTGCCGTTGAAAGACTATGTCGACATCGGCGTGGACGACGAAAACGGCGCCCCGCTACTGCGCGAACGCAAGCTGATCGACCAGAAGGACAACCGCTACACGGTCATCGTCACAGCCCGCCCCGCCAAGGCCGGCATCGACCCCGACAACAAGCTGATCGACCGCAAACCCGACGACAACATGATCCACGTCGAACTATAAAGGTTCGGGGTCAGTGCCGACATTTGGACACGAACCCATCGCTTTGACGACTGTAAAGGTTCGGGGTCAGTGCCGACATTTGGACACGAACCCATCGCTGTGACGACCAACGCCGGAGGATAAAGTTCAAAAATGTCCGAATGTCGGCACTGACCCCGAAGTGTTAGCGGAGTTTGAAGACCTGGACGACGGCGGTCAGGGCGGCGGCCTGGTCGTGCAGGGCGGAGGCGGCGGCGGCGGCTTCTTCCACCAGTGCGGCGTTCTGCTGGGTGACCTGGTCCATCTGGCTCACGGCCTGGTTGACCTGTTCGATGCCCGAGGTTTGCTCCAGCGTGGCCGAGCTGATCTCTCCCATGATGTCGGTCACGCGCTGGATGCTGTCCACCACGTCGCTCATGGTCATGCCCGCTTGCGTGACCAGGGCGCTGCCGGTATCGACCTTGGCCAGCGAGTCGTCGATCAGGGCCTTGATTTCGTGGGCGGCAGTGGCGCTGCGTTGGGCCAGGGTGCGTACTTCGCTGGCCACCACGGCGAAGCCCCGGCCCTGCTCGCCCGCGCGGGCCGCTTCCACGGCAGCGTTCAGCGCCAGGATGTTGGTCTGGAAGGCGATGCCATCGATCACCGAGATGATGTCGGCAATCTTGCGCGCCGAGCCGTTGATGGCTTCCATCGTCGCCACCACGTCCGACACCACGGCGCCGCCACGGCGCGCCACGTCCGACGCGTTGACCGCCAACTGGTTGGCCTGGCGCGCGTTGTCGGCGTTCTGGCGCACGGTCGAGGTCAGCTCTTCCATCGACGCGGCGGTCTGCTCCAGGCTCGAGGCCTGCTCTTCGGTGCGCGCCGACAGGTCGAGGTTGCCCGCGGCAATCTGGCTCGATGCCGACGAGATGCTTTCGGTACCGTTGCGCACCTCGTTGACGATGCCAACCAGGCCGTCGTTCATGGTGCGCAATGCTGCCAGCAGGCGGCCGGTCTCATCGCTGCTATCGACCTCGATGCGGCTGGTCAGGTCCTTGTTGGCGACGGCCACGGCAATGTCCACCGCACGGCCCAGCGGCACGGTAATGCCGCGCGTCAGTCGCCATGCGCACCCGGCGCCCAGCGCCAGCACACCAAACCCGAACAGGATCATGAAGCGGCGGCTGGACTGGTAGCTGGCTTCGATGGCTTCAGCCGTGGTGTCGATGGCATGGCGCTGCATGGTCAGCAGCGCCGCCAGCGCGTTCTGGTAAGTGGCCGCCACCGGGATGAAGCGCTGTACCAGCACTTGTTCGGCCTCTTCCACCTTGCCGTCCTTTTTCAGCGCGATGATCCGGTCGCGCTCGGCCAGGTAGGATTTGCGGGTGACCTGCATGGCGTCGAACAGGCGCTTTTCCTCGGCGGTGTCCAGCAGCGGCACGATCTTCTTCTGCAACGCCTCGATTTCCGCCACCGACGCCTTGGTTTCTTCGGCAAAGAACTGGCCCAGCGACGCATCACTGCTCTTGGCAATTGCCGACGTGCGGCGCACGCTGGTGTAAATCAGCCGATACCAGTCGCTGATCATGCGCTCCTTGGCCAGTGGCTGCTGCATCATGTCGCGCGTGGCTTCGGCTACGCCATGCATATGGCTCAGGCCGAACCAGGTTACCAGGGTCATCAAGGCCAAAACCAGGCCGAAGCCGCCCGCCAGGCGGGTGCCGATAGTCAAATTTTTCATTATGAGAGGGAGTACAAAAAGGAATAAAGCGAAGGAAACTGCGTGCAACCAACGTGAATTAGTTGCTAGTATGCACGATAGTGTATCACGGCAATTATTGTAACCATCAGTAATGACATCTTCACTACAAAGCGCAAGCTGGAAAAAACTCAGGCGGAGACGCTGATGGTGCCAATGATGCCCGAGGTATACGAGCTGCCGACGACGGCGCTGGCATAGGAGGGATGGGATGTGAGGATGTCGGCCCAGTTGCTCGCTACCTGGTCGGACAGGCCGCTACTGCCACCTGCGGTATAGATGCCCGAGGCACCAGCCGCAGCAGAATACGCGGACAATATTCCCTGGTCCAGCGCCTGCTGCGCAAGCTGCGAGGAATCGGTGTCGCTGCCGGCGTTGGGCACCGCGATGGTTTCCTCGCTGACGCCAGCCTGCGCCAGGGTATTGAGCAATCCGGCGGCGGAATACACGGAGGCGCCGCTACCGCTACCGCCCAGCGTGGCCACCACGGCCGATTGCGCCCACAGGTCAACCGCTTCCGACGACAGCGCCGCAGCATTGCGCGAGGCGGCAACCGGCGCAGCCGACGCGACCAGATTGCTGGTGCTGGGCAAAGAAGGATTGAAGGAGACAGTCATGGTCTTTCCAATATAAACCACGAATTTCCACCATTCAAGAAAAAAGGGACGCCGCAGCGTCCCTTTTTTGCCGGTTACTCCGCCGTGGCGGCCGCTTTCTTGGCAGGTGCCTTTTTGACAGCAGGCTTCTTGACAGCGGTCGCCTTGGTAGCAGCGGCCTTTTTGGCAGGAGACTTCTTGGCCGGGGCTTTCTTGGCGACTGCCGCTTCCTCGGCGCCGCCTTCGGCTTCCGGCTCAGCTTTCGCTGCGGCCTTGCCCTTGGCCGGGGCCTTGGCTTTGCGCTCTTCGAACTCGAAGCTGATCTTGCCGTCCTTGCCTTTTACCAGGAAGGCCTTGAACGGCCGACGCGTACGCTGCGAGACAAAGCCTGGCAGCAAATCGGTCTTGCCGTCGTTGAGCAGCTTGGCCATTTGCTCGGGCAGGATTTCCTGTTGCAGGATGATGCGGCCGCTGCGGAAATCGCAAGCTTTCGGTTTCGCCACGGTTTGTTCGCAAACATAGGCGAGGCCCATTTCGTACACGCCGCCATTGCACTTGGGGCAAGGTCCGAGCGCGGCCTGGCCGGTGAAATCGACCGGTTCCGCATCTTCCGAATCGTCGTTCTGGCCGAAGTCGAACTCGAGCTTGAAGTTCTTGATGTCTTCGTCGCGGACGATGCGCAGGATGGCGGCAAACGGCCGGCCCATTTTCGAGCGGAAGCCTTGCAGCGGGCCGATGGTGCGGTCGCGCAGCAATTGCTCCACTTCGGCGATCTCGAACTGGCGGCTGCCCGGCGTTTTGCTCATCGAAAAATCGCACTTGGTGCAGGCAAAGCGGCGGTAGTTTTCCTTGACCACGCTGTTGCAGTTCGGGCACGGCGTCACCAAGGTGGCGTACTCGCCCGGGATGGTGTCGTTGTCGTATTCCTTGGCGCGCTTGACGATGACCTGCGTCATCTGGGCGATTTCACGCATGAATTCATCGCGCGAAATCTTGCCCTTTTCCATTTGCGACAGCTTGTATTCCCACTCGCCGGTCAGTTCCGGCGCGGTCAGCTCGTTCACGCCGAGTCCGCGCAGCAAGGTCATCAGCTGGAACGCCTTGGCGGTCGGCATCAGTTCGCGGCCTTCGCGCAGCAGGTATTTCTCGCTGATCAAGCCCTCGATGGTGGCCGCGCGCGTCGCTGGCGTACCGAGACCCTTGCCGGCCATCGCATCGCGCAACTCGTCGTCTTCCACCAGCTTGCCCGCGCCTTCCATGGCCGACAGCAAGGTCGCCTCGGTGTAGCGCGCTGGCGGCTTGGTGACCAGGCCGTTGGCATCGACCTTGTCGGTCAGCACTTTTTCGCCCTTGGCGACCGGCACGATGTTCTTGTTGCCGTTGGCTTTGTCACCTTTTTCGTCATCCGAGGTTTCCTTGCCGTACACCGCCAGCCAACCGGGGTTGGTCATGACCTTGCCTTCGGTCTTGAACTGGTGTCCCGACACTTCGGTGTAACGGGTGGTGACCTGGAACTCGGCCGCCGGGAAGAACACGGCCATGAAGCGGCGCGTGACCAGGTCGTAGAGCTTCTGTTCCGGCTCGGACAGGTTTTTCGGCGCGATCGTGGTCGGGATGATGGCGAAGTGATCAGAAATCTTGGTGTTGTCGAAAATCCGCTTGTTCGGCTTGACCCAGCCCTTGTCGAGGATCTGCTTGGCAAACTGGTGATAGTTGGCGTTTTCCTTTACTACTTCCAGCGCCTGCTTGACCGTGTCCATATAGTCTTCTGGCAGGTGGCGCGAGTCGGTACGCGGGTAAGTCAGCACCTTGTGCTTTTCGTACAGCGCCTGGGCCAGGCCCAGCGTGTTCTTGGCCGAGAAGCCGAAACGCGAGTTCGCTTCGCGCTGCAGGCTGGTCAGGTCGAACAATGCCGGCGCCATCGACGTGGTGGGCTTGGCTTCTTCAGTGACCACGCCCTGCTTGCCACGGCACGCCAGCGCGATGCTGTCGGCGGCAGCGCGGCTCCACAGGCGCTCGGCACGTTTTTCCGGATCGGTGTCGTCCTTCTTGAACTTGGTATCGAGCCAGCGGCCTTCGTACACGCCGGCGGCGCACACGAACTCGGCGCGCACTTCCCAGTAATCGCGCGGCACGAACTTCTTGATCTTTTCTTCACGCTCGACCACGATCGACAGGGTTGGCGTTTGCACGCGGCCCACGGTGGTCAGGTAAAAACCGCCCTCTTTCGAGTTGAACGCGGTCATGGCGCGGGTGCCATTGATGCCGATCAGCCAGTCGGCTTCCGAGCGGCACCGAGCAGCATCGGCCAGCGGCATCATTTCTTCGTCGCTGCGCAGCTGGGTAAAGCCGTCGCGAATCGCGCCCGGCGTCATCGATTGCAGCCACAGGCGTTTCACAGGCTGCTTGGCCTTGGCGTTTTGCGCGATCAGGCGGAAAATCAGTTCCCCTTCGCGCCCGGCATCGCAGGCGTTGATCAGGGCGGACACGTCTTTACGTTTGATCAGCTTGTTCAGTACCTTGAGGCGCGACTCGGTCTTGGCGATCGGATTGAGCGCGAAGTACGGCGGGATCATCGGCAGGTGGGCAAAGCTCCATTTGCCGCGCTTGACGTCGTACTCTTCCGGCACGGCAATTTCCAGCAGGTGACCGACGGCGGAGGACAGCACGTACTCGTCGGATTCAAAGTACTCATCGTGCTTGGTAAAGCCGCCAAGCGTCTTCGCGATGTCGTTCGCGACAGATGGCTTCTCGGCGATGATGAGGGTTTTGCTCATATTTGGTATCTCGTTTTTTAACACTTGGGGTGGTTTAGCATGCGCATCATACATGGATCGCGCCGCAGTCTGCACTTTTGCGTCGCCGATGGCAAGGGGGTGGCGTGACAGTGTTGTCTGAATGATAGCGTGAAAATTGGATACCCGCCTGCGCGGGTATGACGGCAGTGGCTGTTGGGATTACGGTGATCCGCCCGAAGCGCTTGACGCAGCCTTCAGAGCAAGGCGCAGCGACGAAGACAGTACGAGAGTACGGCGAGGAGCTGCAACGCCGCTATGGAGGCTGCGTCAGGCGCTAGTGCAGGAGTCGAGGAGGAGCGTCGTCGTCGGCGCCAAAGAGGTCGTCGAACATCAGTGCGTCCGGTTCCTTGCCCTGGCTCCACAGCAGCATCAGGACGATCACCTTCAGCTGGCCCAGCGACACGGGCGCTTCTTCCAGCGACAACGCCCGCTCGATGACGATTTCGCGCTGCAGCGGCGTGAGTACCTTGGCCGATTCGAGGAACTGGATGAAACCGATTGCATCGGTGCCCAGCACATCGCGCTCTTCGTCGACGTAAATCCGCATGCCGGTGGAAGCGGCGGTGAGCGAGTGCTCAACGCCGGCCATGGCCGTGAGATCGTTAAGCCATACCAGCGCCTCGGAGATCTCGACGTCGTCAAAACCGACAGCCGACAGCTTCTTGGCCAATGCCTCCGGTTCCGGGCAGGCATCGGGACGGTAATACGTCTCGTAGAGATAAACTAGGATGTCGAACATGGCTCTACTCTATCAGTTAAAACAGATCGGGCACAAGTAGCGCCCTATTTACCGTGTGCAACACATTTTACGAACGCAAGCGTTGAAACCAGCCGCCCGGCAATCGCTCCAGCAAGCCGGCCAGCTCCAGCGCCAGCAACTGCCCTTGCAGCTCGGCAGCGGATTGCTGCAAGTGCACAGCCAAGGTCTCGGCGCGGATCGGTTCGTCGCCCATGGCGATCAGCACGCGATCGACAAAACTGTCGTCAAAATGCGACCCTGTTGCCACTGCATCAACGCCCAAATTCAATTCCGACAACACGTCGGCCGCCGTCTCCACCAACTTGGCGCCGTCGCGTATCAGCCGGTGGCAGCCTTTTGACAAGGTTGCATGGACCGAGCCCGGCATCGCATACACGTCGCGGTCCTGGGCGACGGCCAGCCGCGCCGTGATCAGCGAACCGGACCTGGCCGCCGCCTCGACCACCAGCACCGCGCGCGCCAGGCCGCTGATCACGCGATTACGCCTGGGAAAGTTATCGCGCAGGGGCGGCGTGCCCAGCGCATATTCGCTGACGATGCAGCCCTGCTCGGCGATGCGACGCGCCAGCGCCTCGTTGCTGGCCGGATAGATACGGTCGGCGCCGGTGCCGATCACGGCCACGGTACCGCCCGCGCCCGCCAGCCCGCCGGCGTGGGCGGCAGCGTCGATGCCCAGCGCCAGCCCGGAAACGATGGTCACGCCCGCCTCCGACAGCGCGCGCGCCATGCGCTCGGCGTTCTGCATGCCCATCAGGCTGGCATTGCGCGAACCCACCATGGCCACCGACAGGCGGTGCAGCAGCGCGCGGTTGCCCTTGACGTACAGCATGAGCGGCGCGCCGGCAATCTGCCGCAGCAGCGCCGGATATTCGGGATGATCGTAGGTAAGCAGCAAGTTGCCCGGCTGGGCGCGCCAGGCTTGCACCGCGTCCACTTGCGGATCGAGATTGGCGGACGGCGGTGCCAGCAGGGCGCGGGCCCTGGCGGGCTTGACGACGGCGCGCAGCGCATCGTACCCGGCCTGGAAGATCGCTTCCGGCGTGCCGAAGCGTTCGAGCAGCGCGTGCGCCGTCATCAGGCCCACGCCGCCGGTTTGCTCCAGGCGCAGCCAGGCCGCCAGCGCGGACGCCGTGGGGAGTAGAGAAGATTCCGTGGCTTGCACGGCGTGATCGAGAACCTATCTCAGCAGCGAGCAAGGCGCTGCTTGCGCGTCTCGCCAACGGGGCCGGCGTTGCTCGTCATCGCATGGAAGGCCATGCTTCTTCCTCGCGCCTTGGCCCCGATGCAGATCCATCGCAATCTGCTGCCTGCTCCCTGCTGACATAGGTTCTCACTCCGGCGAGATGGCGGCGTCGCCCACGACCACGGGCGCTGTCGCCTGCATGATCAGGCCGTAAGACACGCGGCCGAACACGCGGAAGATAAACAGGCTGCCCACCTGTTCGTCGGGCAACCTGACCTGCTGTTCGCGGCCAAACCAGCCCGTGGGGGCGGTCGCGTCGCGCACAGTTCTTCCCGCATGGTACAGGCGCAGCACCGCGCCGATATCGAGTCCGTCAAGCTTGCCGCGATTAATGCTGACCACCTGGTGCCGCCCGGCATATGTGACGCCGCCATGCACGGCCAGCACCTTCGCATCGATCCGCGTGGCGGGTACGTGCGGCGCGTAGTTTTGCGCCGGCACCGGCGCCAGCGGTTTCAACTGGTCGCCCTTGCCCATTTCCTCTTTGGTGCTGGTCACGCGCGCCGTGTGCACGTCGCTGCCGGGCGCGGCCGGTTGCACCGTCACCGTGCCTAAATAATAGGCTTCGTGGGCGATCACCTGGCCGCTGTCCGGGTCTTTCAATGGCCGGCCCGGGCGATACACCTGGAACGTGGTGGCGCCGCCGAGATCGCCACGCACATAAGCCTTGTCGCCTTCGCCAATAAAAACGTGGCCGTCTTCGGTGGCGACGATGCGCGGCGCGCGGGCCAGTTCGTCGTTTTCGATGATCAGGGGCTGCGACAGGAACGGCTCGATCGCGCCGGGCGGAATCGAGGGGATGGCAGCGGCGCCGATGGCACTGCTGCGCACGACCGGCGAGCGGCGTTCGGTGGGCACCGCCGGCGTATGTTGCGCGCCAGTGTTGTCACCGAGCCGCAGGCGGCCGGCGGCGCGGTCGAACCAGATCACCTGGTCCGGGTAAATCCAATGCGGGTTGGCAATCTCGTCGCGGTTCATGTCCCACACGGTGGGCCAGCACCACGGCTGCTGGAGAAACTTGCCGGCGATATCCCACAAGGTATCGCCGCGCACGACCACGTGGCGGTCGGGGGCATCGGTGCGGAACTGGCAACTGGCAGGGGCTGCCATGGCCGGGGCCACGCTAAATAGCAGGGCTGCCGCTAAGCATGGGCCGACTGTGATAAAATTTTTCATTCGCGATCCAATCGATGCGGCAGCAAGCGTTGCCCGTATTGAATCAAATTCTGCCCACAAACCCCTGAACTAGCAAGCAAAACAGCGCCCGCCTCCGGCGTGATTGCGCGTTTACCGTACTGACTAAATATATGGCCATCCTGAACATTTTGCGTTACCCCGATCCACGCCTGCACAAGGTTGCCAAGCCGGTCACGGTTTTCGATGCGCGCCTCGAGCAGCTGGTAGCCGACATGGCCGAGACCATGTACGACGCCCCCGGCGTCGGCCTGGCCGCGTCCCAGGTGGATGTGCACGAGCAGGTGGTCGTGATCGACATCACCGAAGAGAAAAACGCGCTGGTCGCGTACATCAACCCGGAAATCGTGTGGGCCAGCGACGACAAGCAGGTGTATGACGAAGGCTGCCTGTCGGTGCCGGGCATCTACGACGGCGTCGAGCGTCCATCGAAAGTCAAGGTACGCGCCTTCGACGTCAAGGGCCAACCGTTCGAAGTGGAAGCCGACGGCCTGCTGGCCGTGTGCATCCAGCACGAAATGGATCACCTGAAGGGCAAGGTCTTCGTCGAATACCTGTCGCCGCTCAAGCGCAACCGCATCAAGGCCAAGCTGCAAAAGGAAGAACGCGGCATGGAACGCGAAGCGGCGCTGCGCGCCCAGGGTCGTCGCTACTAATCAAGAAAGAGCAGATGAAGATCGTCTTTGCCGGCACCCCGGAGTTTGCCGCCGTCGCCCTGCAAGCCCTGCACGAAGCTGGCTTCGAGATCGCGCTGGTGCTCACCCAGCCCGACCGCCCCGCCGGCCGCGGCATGCAGCTGCAGCCGTCCGCAGTCAAGCAGTACGCGGTGGCGCACGGCATGGAAGTGCTGCAGCCGCTGTCGCTGCGCACCGACAGCCGCGACCCCGTGCGCGCCGAGCAGGCCCTGGCTGCGCACGAGCGCCTCTTGAATACGCCGTACGAGGTGATGGTGGTGGCCGCCTATGGCCTGATCCTGCCGGTCAGTACGCTCGACATCAAGCCCTGCCTGAATATCCACGGCTCGCTGCTGCCGCGCTGGCGCGGCGCCGCGCCGATCCACCGCGCCATCGAAGCCGGCGATCTTGAAACCGGCATCACCATCATGGAAATGGAAGAAGGCCTCGACACCGGCCCCATGCTGCTCACGGAAAAAATCGCCATTGGTCCGCACGACACCACCGGCATGGTGCACGACAAGCTGGCGGCCCTGGGCGGCAAGATGATCGTCGAGGCGCTCAACCAGATGAAGCACGGCCAGCTGGAAGCCGTGGTGCAACCGGAAGCAGGCGTCAACTACGCGGCCAAGATCAGCAAGGAAGAAGCGGCGCTCGACTTCAGCCAGCCGGCCATCGAACTCGATCGCAAGATCCGCGCCTTCAATCCGTTCCCCGGCGCGCATGGTTCCGTGGGCGGTGTGGTCGTCAAGCTGTGGGGCGCCGAAGTCACCGAAGGCGCCGGCCATCCGGGCCAGGTGCTGGCAGCCGACGCCCATGGCATCGTGGTCGCTTGCGGCGCCGGTGCGCTGCGCCTGACCACTCTGCAAAAGCCGGGCGGCAAGCGCCTGCCGGCGGCGGAATTCATCAAGGGCTTCGCGCTCGAAGGACAGACCTTCGCTTGAGGAGTCGATTTCGGCGGGCTCGTACGCGGATTTGCAAGTTGCCTTAAACTGGACAACCACAATTCTTCTGGAGCCCTTGATGTCCGACCTGATCGACAAATTGAACTGGCGCTACGCCACCAAGAAATACAATCCCGCCAAGGCCCTGGAACAGGACAAGCTCGATCGCATTTTAGAGGCGATCCGCCTGGCGCCCACCTCCTCCGGCTTGCAGCCATTTGAAGTGCTGGTCGTGAAAAACCCCGACCTGCGCGCCAAGATCCGCGCCGTGGCGTGGAACCAGTCGGGCGTGAGCGAAGCGTCGCACCTGCTGGTGTTCGCAGCCTGGGACAACATCACCGAAGCACGCATCGACATGATGTTCGACATGACCAACGAGCAGCGCGGCTTCATCAACGAAGGCTGGGAAGCCTATCGCAAGCAGTTGAAAGCCATTGTTGCGGGCCGCACCGACGCGCAGAATGCCGAAGCGGCCGCGCGCCAGGTCTATATCGCGCTGGGCGTGGCGATGGTTGCTGCCGCCTTCGACGGCGTGGACAGCACCCCGATGGAAGGCTTCGACCCGAAAGCCGTGGACGAGATCCTGAACCTGGGCGAGCGCAAGCTGAAAAGCGTGGTAATCCTGCCGCTCGGCTACCGCGAAGCCGAAGGCGACTGGCTGGCCGGCCTGAAAAAAGTGCGCCGTCCGCTGGCTCAGGTTGTCTCCGAAATCGCTTAATCCCTGAGCGATATCACCCGGTCGCCCTGTTCGGGATCGGGAATACAGCCGTCGGCGATCGGCGTCCAGCCGTGGCGCACCACCACCTGCTTGTCGTCGTGGCACAGTTCCACCCGTTCGCTGGCGGAAAAACGGCCACGGATAAACCGCTCGACCGCCGCCGGCAGGCTGACCACCAGTTGCCGCGCCGCGCGGTCGTGGTCGGGATGGTCGTCCAGGTGCAGCAGCGGCACGAAACGGCCGGCCTGCATCAGCCACCAAGAATCGACCGGCACCGGCGCCGGCGTGTACCGCGCTGTGCGCAGCCAGTCCTGGGCCCGTTCCCTTAACTGGTCATCGTCGGCCAGGTCGCCCCAGCCGGCGGCCAGCATCTCCACCACCCACTGGTTGCAATTCTGGTAGCGCGTGCTGAAGGCATAGGCGTTGGCGCTGTATTGCGCGGCCAGCAAATGGCCCACGCGCGGACCGTCCAGCAAGGCCGGGCGCAGCGCCAGCACCGCCTCGGGCGGCATGCGCACGATGCTGATGTAACCGAGCCTGGGGTCGTCGGTACCGATGACGAAACCGGCCAGGCCCTGGTCGAAGATGCGCGGACGGCGTTCGTCGCACGCGTAATAGAGCTGGCGCGCGGCCCAGACGCCGGCGTCGGAACGCCAGGCCAGCGCCGCATGCGAATAGCGGATGCCGAAGCGCGAGAGGTCGAGGCCGGAGCGGCTGACCAGCGCCACGCTCTCGCCGTCGGTTCCGGCCAACTCTTCGCGCAGCACGCCGGCAAAGCGCAGCAGGCGGCTTTGTTCGACGGCCGTCAGTTCCTGCGAGCGGTCGCAGAAGCGCGATGCGCCTGAAGTGCTGCCGGCGTGGGCGCTGCCGGCAGCCGCCAGCCAGGCCAGCCAGACCAGCGCCAGCGTGGCAAAACGTTTCAAGGCGTTACAGCGTAACCGGACGTGAGGCCAGCTCGCCATACCACTCGTCGGCCAGCACCAGGTAGAACGGCTGGCGATTGTCGATGCGGCCGAACTCGATGCCATAGACGCGGTTCTGCGCATACAGCGCATCGCCGGCAGCCAGCTTCTGCTGGGTGAACGTCGACTGCGGCATATCGAGCACCACGCGCTGCCGGCCCTCGCCTTCACGCTGCAAGGTCAGGCGGGTGCGCTCGGCGCCGCCTTTTACGCCTGGAGTGATGCCGATCTCGAGGATGCGGTAGTTACCGTCGGCCACCTTGCGCTTGTCGCCGCTCGAGCTGTTGCTCGAATCGCCGAGCGAGTCCGAAACACTGCCGCTCGACGCGGAACCGGCGCTCGACGCCGACGAGGCGAAACTCTCGGCCTGCGCCTGCAGGGTCAGGCCAAGCGCGGCGGTGGCGACCGCCAGGCGGAGTAAAGACGAAATAGTCATCAAAAATTCCTTAAACGAGGGAGCTGCCAGTATAAAGGCAGGCGGGTGTTACTTCATAGCACTACCTGCGCCGGGCCAGCCAGTTCGGACTTCCGGAAAACCGCAGATTGTTGTTCCAACGCAGCGGTCGGCTGAAGCTTATTCAGCAATGCCGTATAATTTTAGACCCGCGATGTCCCTGCCCCATCCTCTGAAGGTATCAAATGAATAACTCCGTGTTCCGTCCCGTCATGTCCAAGGCCGATGCCCAGCTGCGCGAGATCCTCGCGCGTCGCATCATGATCCTCGACGGCGCGATGGGCACCATCATCCAGCAGTACAAGCTCGATGAAACCGCGTACCGTGGCGGCCCCGCCGGGCGCTTCATCGACTTTGCCGCGCCGGCCGACAGCGGCGCGCGCGAGCTGTTCGTCAAGGGCAACAACGAGCTGCTCACGCTGACGCAGCCGCAGATCATCCAGGAAATCCACGAGCGCTACCTGGCGGCCGGCGCCGACCTGATCGAAACCAATACCTTCGGCGCCACCACGATCGCCCAGGACGACTATCACATGGCCCACCTGGCCTACGAGATGAACCTGCAGGCGGCCAAACTGGCACGCGCCGCGTGCGACAAGTACAGCAGCGCCGACAAGCCGCGCTTCGTGGCCGGCGCCTTGGGCCCCACGCCGAAAACCGCGTCGATCTCGCCGGACGTGAACGACCCCGCCGCCCGCAACGTCACGTTCGACCAGCTGGTCGCTGCATACCACGAACAAACCCGCGCGCTGGTCGAAGGCGGCGTCGATGTGCTGCTGGTCGAAACCATTTTCGATACCCTCAACTGCAAGGCCGCGCTGTTCGCGATCGAAAAATTCTACGACGAGAATCCGGGCCAGGAACGCCTGCCGCTGATGATCTCCGGGACTGTGACCGACGCGTCGGGCCGCATCCTGTCCGGCCAGACCGTGCCGGCATTCTGGAACTCGGTGCGCCATGCGCGCCCGCTCACCATCGGTCTCAATTGCGCGCTGGGCGCGGCGCTGATGCGCCCTTATGCCCAGGAGCTGTCGCAGATTGCCGATACGTTTGTCTGTATCTACCCGAATGCCGGCCTGCCCAACCCGATGAGCGACACCGGCTTCGACGAGCTGCCGGCCGACACCTCGGCGCTGCTGCGCGAATTCGCCGAAGCGGGCTTCATCAACATCGCCGGCGGCTGCTGCGGCACCACGCCCGACCACATCAAGGCCATCGGCGAGATCCTGTCCAAGACCGAGCCGCGCACCGTGCCGCAAGTGCCAGTGGCGCAGCGCCTGTCGGGCCTCGAACCCTTCACGATCGACGAGAATTCGCTGTTCGTCAACGTGGGCGAGCGTACCAACGTGACTGGCTCGAAAGCGTTCGCGCGCATGATCCTCAACGAGCAGTACGACGAAGCGCTGTCGGTCGCGCGCCAGCAGGTGGAAAACGGCGCCCAGGTCATCGACATCAACATGGACGAGGCGATGCTCGATTCGCTCGCCGCCATGACGCGCTTTTTGAACCTGATCGCGTCCGAACCCGACATCTCGCGCGTGCCGATCATGATCGACTCGTCGAAGTGGTCGGTGATCGAGGCGGGCCTCAAATGCGTGCAGGGCAAATCGATCGTCAATTCGATCTCGATGAAGGAAGGCGAAGAAGAATTCATCCGCCAGGCCAAGCTGTGCCTGGCCTACGGCGCCGCCGTCATCGTGATGGCGTTCGACGAGAAGGGCCAGGCCGACACCTTCGAGCGCAAGATCGAAATCTGCGAGCGCGCCTACAAACTGTTGACCAACACCGTTGGCTTCCCGCCCGAAGACATCATTTTCGATCCGAACATCTTTGCCATTGCCACCGGCATCGAAGAGCACAACAACTACGCGGTGGACTTCATCAACGCCACGCGCTGGATCAAGGACAACCTGCCGCACGCGAAGATCTCGGGAGGCGTGTCGAACGTGTCGTTCTCGTTCCGCGGCAACGACCCGGCGCGCGAAGCGATCCACACCGTGTTCCTGTACCACGCCATCAAGGCCGGCATGACCATGGGCATCGTCAACGCCGGCATGGTGGGCGTCTATGACGACCTGCCGGCCGAACTGCGCGAGCGGGTGGAAGACGTGGTGCTCAACCGCCGCGACGACGCCACCGAGCGCATGATCGACATCGCCGGCACTTTGAAGGCCGGCGCCGGCAAGCAGGATGCGCAAAACCTGGAATGGCGCGACGCGCCAGTGGAAAAACGCCTGGCGCACGCGCTGGTGCACGGCATCACCCAGTTCATCACCGACGACACCGAAGAGATGCGTCAGCAGGTGCTCGCTGCCAACGGCCGCCCGATCCACGTGATCGAAGGCCCGCTGATGGACGGCATGAACATCGTCGGCGACCTGTTCGGCCAGGGCAAGATGTTCCTGCCGCAGGTGGTGAAATCGGCGCGCGTGATGAAGCAGGCCGTGGCCCACCTGATCCCGTACATCGAGGAAGAAAAGCTGGCCGAGGAAAAGCGCACCGGCATCGTCGCCAAGCCGAAGGGCAAGATCGTCATGGCCACCGTCAAGGGCGACGTGCACGATATCGGCAAGAACATCGTCACCGTGGTCCTGCAATGTAATAACTTCGAGGTCGTGAACATGGGCGTGATGGTGCCCTGCTCCGAAATCCTGGCGCGCGCCAAGCTGGAAAACGCCGACATCATCGGCCTGTCCGGCCTGATCACGCCTTCGCTCGAAGAAATGGCGTACGTGGCGAAAGAGATGCAGCGCGACGATCACTTCCGCATGCTGAAAATTCCGCTCTTGATCGGCGGCGCCACCACCAGCCGCGCCCACACGGCCGTGAAAATCGCCCACAACTACGAGGGCCCGGTAGTGTACGTGCCCGATGCGTCGCGTTCGGTGTCGGTGGCGCAGTCGCTGCTCACGCCCGAGAGCCGCGAGCAGTACATCCAGGAGATCACCGACGACTACCAGCGCATTCGCGAGCAGCACGCCAACAAGAAGGCACTGCCGATTTTGTCGATCAAGGATGCGCGCGCCAACCGCATGAAGCTGTCGTTCGACGGCGCCTGCGCGCCGGTCAAGCCGAAGTTCATCGGCCGCCGCGAGTTCCGCAATATCGACCTGGCCCTGATCGCGAAATACATCGACTGGGGTCCGTTCTTCCAGACCTGGGATCTGGCCGGCCCGTTCCCCGCCATCCTCACCGACGAGGTGGTGGGCGAAGCGGCGACCAAGGTGTTCGAGGAAGGCCAGGCCATGCTGAAAAAGCTGATCGACGGCCGCTGGCTCACCGCCAACGGCGTGATCTCGCTGCTGCCGGCCAACACCGTCAACGATGACGACATCGAGATCTATACCGACGACACCCGCAGCACGGTGGACTTCACCTATTATGGCTTGCGCCAGCAGGGTGTGAAACCGGTGGTCGATGGCGTGCAGCGCCCGAACCAGTGCCTGTCCGACTTCATCGCGCCGAAAGACTCCGGCATCAAGGACTACATCGGCATGTTCGCGGTGACGGCCGGCCTGGGCATCGAGAAGTACGAAAAGCGCTTCGAGGATGCGCACGACGACTACTCGTCGATCATGCTCAAGTCGCTGGCCGACCGTCTGGCCGAAGCGTTTGCCGAATACCTGCACGAGCGCGTACGCAAGGACTTGTGGGGCTATGCGCCGGACGAGGCACTGACCAACGACGAGATGATCGCCGAAAAATACCTGGGCATCCGCCCGGCGCCCGGCTACCCGGCCAACCCCGAGCACACTGTCAAGCGCGAGATGTTCAACACCATGCAGGCCGAAGACATCGGCATGGTGCTGACCGAATCGTACGCGATGTACCCCGGCGCCGCCGTCTCCGGCTTCTATTTTGCGCACCCGGAATCGAAGTACTTCGTGGTCGGTAAGATCGGTGACGACCAGGTGAGCGACATGGCCGCCCGCCGTGGCGTGGACAAGCTGGAAGTGGAGCGCTGGCTGGCGCCAAACCTGAGCTGAACCCCGCTCAGTCAAGCAGCACTAGCGCCACACCAATTTACCCGCGCCCGTCGCGGGTAAATTTTGCCACCGCCAGTCCGCCGAACAGCACCGCAAAACCCAGCAGCACCGCGATCGACGGCGCCGCGCCGGCCAGTCCCAGGCCGCGCCACGTGACGGCGTCAAAGCCATCGATGGCCCAGCGCGTGGGCATCACCAGCGTGGCCGTCTGCATCCACTGCGGGAAGATGAACGACGGCACCCACGCGCCACCCAGCACCACCATGATCAGGGTCGCAAACACGGCGATGCCGCGCGCCGCTTCCGGCGTCTTGCCGAAGGCCGCAATCAATAATCCGAACGATGCGGTGACCAGTGCGAAGCCCACGGCCACGCCGAGGAAGCCCGCCAGGCTGCCCACCTGCACGCCAAAAATCAGCGCCGCACACAGGAAGATCGCGCATAGCAAACCAACCGCGATCACGGTGGCCGACACCGCGCGCCCCGCCACCACGGTGGCCAGCGATATCGGCGCCGCCAGCAGCCGGTTCCAGATGCCGAGCCGGCGCGCGGCCAGCATGGCGATGCCCATCTCGATGCCCATGAACAGGATGAACTGCACGCCCATGCCGCCAAACGAGTGGGCGTAGCCATTGTATTTGGGGCCGCTGGACAGCGCCTCGTCGCGGGTGGCGAACGGCATCGACATGCCGCCCGCCTCGAATTCCGAATCGGCTTTGGCGCCGGTGCGCGCCTTTTCCGCGTCCGCCACCGCGCGCTGGTCCTGGAATTTTTTCAGGCTGTCGAGGAAGTCGCCCAGCTGCGCGGCGGCGGGATCGGTGCGGGCCGCCGCGCGCACTTCGGCCAGCTGCCTGGCGGTGTTGGCGGCACCGGCGCTACCCATCACGGCCGAACTGGTGGTCTGCATCACCTGCTGCGTGAGCAGGCCCTTGACCATTGCCAGCACCGTCGATTGCGATGGGTCGTAGTACAGCGGCAGCTCGGGCTTTTTGCCCTTGGGGCCGGCGAACAGCGCGCTGTCGGCGGCGTCGCCGAAGCCGGCGGGGATCACCACCGCGACCGCGAGTTTACCGGCGCGCACCTTTTCCTGCGCCTGCGCTTCGGTCAGCTCGGTGACCCGCAATGTGCTTTCGGCTTTCAGGCCGGCGGCGATCTTGCGGCCGCTGGCCGACTGGTCGAGCACCACCAGGCCGATGTCGATCTTGCCGGTATTCGATTTCGACGCGCCGCCGAACAGCGAACCGAAAATCGCCGCCAGCAGCACCGGCATCAGCAAGTGCAGCATCAGCGCGCGCTTGTCGTTCACGTACAGGATCAGGTCCTTGCGGACCAGTGCGAGGAAGGGAGTGATGGCTGTCATGGTGATTCCCGTCAGTCACGCAGGCTGCGGCCGGTAAGGTTGAGGAAGATGTTTTCCAGCGACGTGCGGGCAGTGGCGAAATGCAGCACCGGGATGTCTTGCGCGGCCAGCCAGGCCAGCACCGGCGCCGCGTGCACGCTGGCAGCGAGATCGATATCGAGTGCAGCCCCCTCGGTGCGGATGGCGGTCACACCCGGCTGCGCGCGCAAGGCACTCAGCAGCGCGGCCGTGGGCGGCACCGCCAGTTCCGCGTGCAGCGCCGCCTGCGCGGGCAGGCGCTGGTACAGCGCGGCCGGGGTCTCGTCGGCCAGCACGCGGCCGTGGTCGATGATGACGATATGGTCGGCCAGCCGCTCCACCTCTTCCATGTAATGGCTGGTGTAGATCAGCGCACGGCCTTGCGCCTGCAGGGTCTCCAAGGTGTCGAAGATGGCGTTGCGGCTTTGCGGATCGACGCCCACGGTCGGTTCGTCAAGGATCAATAATTGCGGGTCGTGCAGCAGCGCAGCGGCGATATTGAGGCGGCGCTTCATGCCGCCGGAGAAGGTCGAGGGCTTGTCGCGCGCGCGGTCGGCCAGGTTGACCAGCGCCAGCACCGCATCGCAACGCTGCTTGAGGTGCGCGCCCTTCAAGCAATACAGGGCGCCGAACAGTTTGAGGTTGTCGATGGCGGGCAGGTCTTCGTACAGCGCCAGGTCTTGCGGCACGTAGCCGATGTTGGTCTTGGCGGCACTGGCGCCCTGCCCGACCGCGGCGCCGCCCAAGGTAACGGCGCCGCTGTCGGGCCGCAGCAGGCCGCAGATCATGCCGACCGTTGTCGATTTGCCGGCGCCGTTGGGACCGATCAGGCCCACGGTCTGGCCCTGGCGCACCTGGAACGACACGCCATCGACCGCGCGCCGCTCACCATACGATTTGCTGATGCCGTCCACCTGGAGCAGTACCGGTAATCTTGCCGCCATGATCATCCTTGCTGTTTTGACAGCAGACGAGCATAGCGTTTTGCTATCTGTGCAGCAAGTTACAAATCAGCAATCTCGGGTTTTTCTCCAACATACAACAATCGTCTCGGGGTGCCTCGAAAACCGTAGCGAGCGGCTTGCTATCGTCTCGAGTAGCGCAAGCGTACGGAAGTACGCCGAGCAACGCAGAGGCGATAGCACGTCGCGCAGTAGGTTTACGAGCGCGCCATCACAATGCATATCGAACGACGTTATCGCTCCACTCGAAAGCGGCCAGCTCCAGCTCGACCAGCTCTTCCGGGCTCATGGCCAGTTCGCGCAGCGCGGGCAGGACCTGGTGGTCGAGTTCCTCGATCCGTTCCAGCGACTCGGCAAGTGTCAGCAGTTCGCCATAGAAACCGGTACGGTCAAGCAAGGCGGCAGCGACTTCGTCGATCACGGGGATCTGGCCGAGGATTTCGTACATCGGCATGCCAAACAGCGTGTCCATCAGCGACATGATGCCGACCGTGAAGGCCACATCGGCCGCGTGCGGTTCGCGCGGGCGCAGCCGGCTGGCCAGCAGTTCGAGCAGGCGGCCGCGCGTGGTGGCCAGCATCAGCAGCGGCGTCATACTGTGGCCTCGCTTGCTCGGTTCCGCATACAGCATGATTTGCAGCCAGCGCTGCAACTGGCGCCGGCCCAGCAGCGTCAGGGCCTGGCCCAGCGAATCGATGCGCTGGCGCGCGCCCACGGCAGGCGTGTTGACCAGTCGCAGCAGGTTGAGCGCCAGCGACACGTCGCGCTTGATGGCGCGCTCGATTTCGGGGTTGTCGGCGTCGGACGTGACCAGGGTCATCAGTTCCATCACGGCCAGCTGCGACGGCGACAGCTTTTTGCCGGTCATGATCACCGGCTTGGAGAAATAATAGCCCTGGAAATAGTCGAAGCCGAGGTCGAGCGCGTTCTTGAATTCCTCGCGTGTCTCGACCTTTTCCGCCACCAGCTTCTTGCGCTGCTGGTGGAACTGCGGCGCCAGCTGCATCAGGGTGGACAGCGGCGTGTGGTGCACATCCATCTTGACGTATTGCACCAGCGGCAACAGAGCAGCGGTTTGCCCCGCCTCGTGGCCGCCATGCAAGGCGAACTGGAAACCGTGGCTGGCCAATTCGTGCATGCGCTCAAGCAACTCCGGCGTGGCCACCACGGTGTCGGCGATTTCCAGCACCACGCGCTGGGGCGGCAGGAAGGCGAAGATATCGGTCAGCAGCACGTCGGCATCGACATTGACGAAGCCGCGGGCCTCGCCGATGGTGCGCTCCATGCCCAGTTGCGAGGCATGGGCGATCACGGCCGCCGTGGCGGACAGCTCGTCGGTGACCAGCGCCGGCCCCACCGGCTCGTTACGAAACAGCAACTCGTAGCCGAACAGCGCCTGGTTGCGGTCCAGGATGGGTTGGCGGCCCAGGTAAAATTCGCGCACGCGCAGCTTGCGGGCGCCGTCGTCGTTGGCGGAAAGATCGATCATGTGCTTCAGTCAGAGATATTGGGCAGGTCGCCTACCATTTTGACAGCAATGCCTGTCCATGTGGCGATCGCTGATTGTGTTTCGCCGCTTTAGTCGCTGCTTCGCATGGTTTGTTGCGGCGCGCCATCAATAAACAGCTTCAGCTCGCCCGGTGCGAAGGCAATCCAGCGCTCGTTGGTGGTCAACGGTTCGGTGACGATCACGGCCACGCGGTCGTCCGGCGTGGTGACCTGGGCGAAATCGACGGTGACATCCTCATCCGACAGCATGGCAGTGTCGAACGGGTGCTGGCGCACCAGGTAGAACAGGCGGGTGGAGCAATGGGCAAACAGCTCGCCGCCCGACGACAGCAGCATGTTGAAGGTGCCGTGGGTGGCGATCTCGGTTACGAGCGGTTGAAGCGCCGCGTGCAAATCGTCGCGCGTGGGCCGCTGCTCGCCGAAACGCGCGCGCAGCTGCTGCAAAATATAGCAAAAAGCCCGCTCGCTGTCGGTGGTGCCGACCGGGCGGAAAGCGCCGTTGAGCAGCGGATTGAATTCCTTGAGGTCGCCGTTATGGGCGAATACCCAGTATTGCCCCCACAGCTCGCGCACGAACGGGTGGCAATTTTCCAGTGCGACCTGGCCTTGCGTGGCCTTGCGGATGTGGGCGATGACGTTGGTGGACTTGATCGGGTAGTTCTTGATCAGCTCGGCAATCGGCGAAGCGATCGCGGCCTGGTGATCGACGAAGTGACGTACGCCGGCGCCCTCGAAGAAGGCGATACCCCAGCCGTCGTGGTGGTGGTCGGTGCGGCCGCCGCGCATGGCGAAGCCGGTAAAGCTGAACACAATGTCGGTTGGCACATTGCAGTTCATGCCCAGAAGTTGGCACATGATGATCTCTTAAAGTGAAGCTGGCGTGCGCATCGTAACCGAATCGGCCCCCGATGCGCAGCCACAAAGAGTATCTGCGCAGTATTTATACCTTAATGCAACAGCACCGGTTGACTCATGAGCTCATCGTAACTGCCCAAAAATTCATCGATTTCAGCCATGGTGGGCTCGTTGGCGATCAGTTCGTTGACATCGCGACGGAAGTTTTGCGCCAGGACGCCATTGATGAAGATCTCGCGCTTGCCGCCTTTGTCGACGATTTCGTAGCCGCCAAAGCGCAAGGCGTCCAGAGTGCGGTCGGCGCCAAACTCGACAACGCTGTACTGCTCGCTGTTATAGATGAGATTCATATTGCTTCCTTTCTCCAGGGGGCCTGCTTGGTTTCACTCTCAGCTTCAGAAATGGGGCTGAAAGCGTTCGATTCAAGGGCTTGCTGTAGATCAAAGAGCCGATCTGCCGGCTGGGTTCAGGCCGCGATATCGGGTTGCAATGCCAGCAGTGCATCGTACGGCGGCCCGGACAGCCACTCGCGCAGCAGTGCCAGGTGCTCGGCCGAGGTCAGGCTGATGTAGAGCTGAGCGGGGGGACGGCGCAGCACACGGTTCAATGTTACCCGTAAAACGAGATTACCGCTGCAATGCAAACAGCCGGGTGCGATCCGGATAACATTCGCGGCATATTTTGGAGGGGAATCTTCAAACACCAGGGCCGAGCCACCATCGGACAGGCCTTCGAGGATGATGGCGCTGGGCACGCCCGGCTGCAGCAGCGCGGCAATGGCGGTCTCGCGCGCGCCGGCGCGGGGGCCCGTGACCAGCCACGTGGGCACCGGCCCCCGGGGGCCGGCAGCCACCGTGGCGTTGACGTCAGTCACGGGCTGAGGCGGCTTTTTTTGCCAGTTTGCCCGGCTCCACGCCCAGTTGCTTGAGCTTGCGGTACAGGTGGGTACGCTCAAGGCCGGTTTTCTCGGCCACGCGCGTCATGCTGCCGCCTTCGCGTCCCAGGTGGTGCTCGAAGTACATGCGTTCGAACGCGTCGCGCGCCTCGCGCAGCGGCAGGTCGAACGACAGGCTGAACGAGTGGTTGTCGGCGCCAGCCACGGTGGCGCCGCCGCGCACGGCAATCGCCGCTGCCGGGTTCGGTGCGTTGAAGGCTGCGCCGGCCGCTTCCTCGGGCTGGGCCGCCAGTACCGGGCGCGGCGCCACCGGCGGCGTGCGCACGGTTTCCTGGGCGCGCGTGAGGCCCGCCTGCACCGCCTTGAGCAGTTTTTGCAGCGCGATCGGCTTCTCGAGGAAGTTCAGTGCGCCGATGCGGGTGGCCTCGACCGCCGTATCGATGGTCGCATGGCCCGACATCATGATCACCGGCATCGTCAGCAAGCCGTCGCGCTGCCATTCCTTGAGCAGGGTCACGCCGTCGGTATCGGGCATCCAGATATCGAGCAACACCAGGTCGGGTGCGCCGGCGGCACGCGCCTCGCGCGCCTGCTGGGCGTTTTCCGCCAGTTGAATTGCGTGTCCTTCATCGCTGAGGATTTCCGAGAGCAACTCGCGGATGCCCATCTCATCGTCCACTACCAGTATGTTTGCCATCTTCCCTCGCCTTCTACATGTCGCCGTCGTGCGGCGTCGTTTGCTTATTTATTTTCTCAATGCGTTGCTTACTTCGATTAAACATTTTGCATTGTCGGCGCTAACTTTAACAGCAAAATCAATATGGACGCGCCACTTCTTTCAGTGTGGTTCTGGATATCGATTCTGCCGCCGTGCTCGTCGATAATCTTCTTCACCATCGCCAGGCCCAGGCCGGTTCCACGCGCCTTGGAAGTGACATATGGTTCAAATGCACGCGCCAGGATCTTGGGCGCGAAGCCGGGACCATTGTCGCTGATCGACAGCCGCACCGCCATCCGTTCGCCACCGTCCGCGCCCCGATAATGAATCGCTTCGGTGACCACGTCAATCCGCGGCGCCGGGGCGTCCGCCGGTAACTCGGCCATGGCATCCTGGGCGTTTTGCAGCAGGTTGTGTATGACCTGGCGCAACTGGGTCGCATCGCCCATGACTGGCGGCAAGTTTTGCGCCAGTTGCGGGTGGATGATGTCGCTGCTCTCGCCGCTCAGGTACAGGTCGAGGATTTCGCCCACCAGCGCGTTCAGGTCGAGCGGGTGCAGCACCGCCGGCGGCGTGCGCGCATAGTCGCGGAAGTCGTCCACCATGCGCTTCATGGCCGCCACCTGGTTGACGATGGTGGTCGTGCTCTTGGCCAGCAACTCGGTATCGGGCGAGACCAGCTTGCTTTCCAGTTTCATTTGCAGGCGCTCGGCCGACAGCTGGATCGGCGTCAGCGGATTCTTGATTTCGTGGGCCAGCCGGCGTGCCACCTCGCCCCAGGCGATCGAGCGCTGCGCCGAAATCACGTCGGAAATATCGTCGAACACCACCAGGTAGCCGCTGCCGCCCTCGATCGGCAGGCGCGAGCCGCGCGTGAGCAGGGTCAGGTCGTGGTCGTCCAGGCTGGCCGAGCGGCGCGGCACCTCGATCTGGCGCTGCCAGTGGGTGCGCTGGGCGGTGCGCCCGGCGGCCGACTGCGCGCTCTGGGCGGCAAAGCCGGCCACGATGGCCGCGCCGAATTCCTGCATGCCATCTACCTCGTCGAGCTTGCGGCCGATCATGGTCATGCCCGGCAATTGCAGGATGCGCTCGACCGAATCGTTAAAGCTGATCAAGTGGAATTCGGCATCGAGCACCATCACCCCGGCCGACATATTGGCCAGCACCGATTCCAGGTGGGCCTTGGCGTTTTGCAGCGCCGTGCGGTTGCGCTCGACCGCGCTGCGGGCGTCCGACAGTTGCCGCGTCATGGTATTGAACGATTGCGTCAGTGTGCCCAGCTCGTCGGACGTGGCCACGATCGGGCGTGGCGACAGGTCGCCCTCGGCCACCGCGCGCGTGCCTTCGGCCAGCAGCAGCAGCGGCTGGGCCAGGTCGCGGGCGATCAGGAAGGCGCTGGCAATCGCGCCGAACACGGCCAGCAGCAAGGTCAATGTCAGGGTGACGATATACATCTTGCGCAGGCCCACGCGTGCGACAAAGCGTTCCTTGTAGTTGGAATAGGCGCTGCGGATGGTCTCGCCGTTGGCAGCGAGCTTGGCGGGCGCCAGCTGGATCAGTTGCAGGTAGCGCGGCGCCAGGCGGAAGCCGTTGGGCCGCACCACCTCGGGAATGGCCATCACCACGCGCAGGCGCAGCTGGCTGGCGCTGTCCGGCTGGTTGACGGGCGCGGTGGGAACGTCGACCAGGTTGCTGCGCAGTTCGTTGCCGCCCTCGGGTGCACCGTAGGCCACCTCGCTCTTGGCGCGGGCCATCATCTCCCTGGTGGGCAGGTCGGCGCTGAGGTTGCCGCCGCTGCTGGCGCGGGCGCTCACCACCAGGCCGCCTTCGGCATCGACGATGATGGCGTTCTGCATGCCGGGATGGTTCTTGACCAGTTCGGCAAGCATCTGGCGCTCGGTGCCGGTCGGTTCCTGCGCCAGCCGTTCGGTGGCGCGGGCGGCGGTCACGGTCAGCTCGCCAAGCGCGGCGTCGAGCCCGGCACGGCTGAGGTCGATACCGGCCTCCAGCGCTTCTTCCACCGGCACATTGAACCAGGAATCGATCGAATGCGAGACGAACTGCACCGACACCAGAAAGATCACCAGACCCGGCAACACGCCGATGGCGGCAAACAGCAGCACCAGCCGGGTCATCAGCCTGGAGCCGAACTTGCCATCCTTGTAGCGCGCATACAGGCGGTACAGCGAGATGGCGACGAGCAGCAGCAGCGCGCCGGCCACCGCCGCGTTCAGCCCCAGCAGCCAGGCATAGTAGCGGTCGAAGAAGCCGGAATTGTCGGAGGCGGAAGCCAGCAGGAACAGCAGGATGCTGACGAAGGCACCGCCGACGACCGCAAAGTACCGCAGCATCCTGCTCACTTATTCGGCCCTGTAAAGGAAGGATTTCTTGTCCGACGCCAGGCGCCATTCATTGTTGTTGAGGGCGTTGATCTGGATCGGCTTGGGCAGGTAGTTGGGGTCGAGCCCCATCGACAGCTTGACGGTGTAGGTCTCGCCCACCTTGAGCGCGCCGCGCGGCGCCACGATCCAGCGGTTGGGGCGGCGAATCTGGAACAGCGCATCGTCGAGCGACGAATAGCTTTGCGCCACGCTGCCGGTAATGCCCACCGTGTACTGGCGAGTGAGCACATTGAACCATATCTTGGCGGTCTGGCGCGCGACGATGGCTTTTTCGTCGAACCAGTACCAGCGCGGGCGCGAGAATTCGATGGTGGTGGTGAAGTACAGCGGCACGCCGTACTGCAGCGCGTCCTCCAGGCCGTGATTGAGGTCGAAACCGTAGGTGGCCGACAGCCGGTAGCCCTCTTCGGTCGCTTCGACAAAGGCGCGCTTGATCTCGACGCCGTCCGCAGCGCGTGCCGCCTGCGGCATGGCGCAGGCAATCAATAGCAGCAAGGGGCCGATCAACAGGCGCAGAAATCGAAGGGTCACGGTGCTCAACAGGTGCGGGGTGGCTAAAGCTTGGGCAAAATCGCGGGCAAAACGGTTACGCATTTTTCTGGAACAGCGCGTAGAACAAACCATCGTGATCCTGCCCGTCGCCACCGGCGGGAAGCAATTGGCCCGGCGCGTCGAGGCGCGCGGCGCCGTGGCGCACGGCAAACGCGGCCGCCTGCGCCTCGGATTCCTGGGGCCACAAGGAACATGTCACGAACAGCAATTTACCACCGGGGGCAAGCATCTGCCAAAGGTTGTCGAGGATTTTGGCCGAAAGTGTTGCAAGTTGGAGCGTGTCGCCCTTGCGGCGCAACCAGCGGATATCGGGGTGGCGGCGCACGATGCCCGACGCCGTGCACGGCACGTCGGCCAGGATGCGGTCGAACAATTGACCGTCCCACCAGTCCGAGGTCTCGGCCGGGGCGGCCTTGAGTTCGGCGTCCAGTTGCAGCCGTTCGAGGTTTTCGCCCACGCGCGCCAGACGCTTGGCGTCGGCGTCGAGCGCGGTCACGCGCACGTTGGCCAGTTCCAGGATGTGGCAGGTCTTGCCGCCGGGGGCGGCGCAGGCGTCGAGCACGCGCATGCCGTCGGCCAGGTCGAGCAATGGTGCGGCCAGCTGGGCGCCGGCGTCCTGCACCGACACCACGCCGTCGTTAAAGCCGGGGATCAGGCCCACGGCCACCGGTTTGACCAGGCGCACGGCCGACGGGCCGATGCGGGTGGCGGCCATGCCGGCCTGCTCCAGCACGGCCAGGTAGTCTTCCACCGAGCTTTTGCGCACGTTGACGCGCAAGGTGAGCGGCGGCGCGGTGTTGCCGGCGGTGAGCACGCCCTGCCAGTCCTGCGGCCAGGCCGCGCGCACGGCGTCGATCCACCATTGCGGGTAGTTCCAGCGCGCCAGCGGCTGCAGCGAGGCGGTATCGAGCAGGTTCTGGCGCTCGCGCAGGAAGCGGCGCAGCACGGCGTTGACCATGCCCTTGGCACGGGCGGTGTCCGGGTGCGCTTCGGCGGCGGTCACGGTCTGATCGACCACGGTGAATTCTTCGTACGGCGCGTTCTCGTCCGGGGCGTTGATCAGCGCCAGCGCGCAGGCCAGCAGGGCCGTCACCAGCGGCTCGGGCGCCTTGGGCGCCATCAGGCCCACCAGGGTTTCGCTCTGGCCCAGCTGGCGCATGGAGCGGTAGCTGATGTCCTGCATGGCGCCGCGCGCCTGCGGCGTGGCGCCGGCGCCGAGGCGGGCCCACACCTGCACCAGCGCCTGCGGCAGGTTGGTGCCGGTGCGCACCAGCGCCACGGCTTGCGCCGCGCCGATCAGGGAAAATGCGAGGGAATCCGGTTTGAGGCCGGTATGAAAACCTGTTTGCAGCGCCGGCTTGAGGTCGCGCGCGTGGGCGGCGCGCAGCTTGGGCGCAGCGGGCTTGGCGGGGGACTTCAGGGAAAGTGTCGGACGCTGCTTGTTCATATGCTAATTCCAGATGGCGGCCGGCAGCCGTGATCGCGCAGTATACAGCAGCACCTTTCATATGGCGATCAGTTGCGCGGGCCGCGCATGTAAATCTCGTTTCAGATACCGACGCGCGGTGACCGGGCCCGGGCAAACCAGTATAATATTTGCAGTTTGGCTCGTGCTGCCGCACCTGCCCGAAGCGTAACACTTCGCATTTTGATGATTATTTAGCGCGGTCCCGCCGCCACCCTGCTCATGCTCGCCCAACAAAAACAAGATATCACCGCCCTGTTCCAGGCCGCCCTCGCTCCGATCCTCGCTGGCACGGAAGTCTCCGCCAACGTCGTGCTCGAGCGCCCGCGCGATCCGTCGCACGGCGACGTCGCCTGCAACATCGCCATGCAGCTGGCCAAGCAGCTCAAGATGAACCCGCGCGAGCTGGCCACGCGCCTGGTCGATGCGCTGCGCGCCGATCCTGCCGCCGCCGGCCTGGTGGAGTCCGTGGATATCGCCGGCCCCGGCTTCATCAACCTGCGCGTGACCGCAGCGGCCAAGCAGGCCGTGGTCAAGGCCGTGCTGGCCCAGGGTGAAGCTTACGGCCGCAGCGCCACCGGCAGCGGCCAGAAAGTGATCATCGAATTCGTCTCCGCCAACCCTACCGGTCCGCTGCACGTGGGCCACGGCCGCCAGGCCGCGCTGGGCGATGCGCTGTCGTCGCTGTTCGGCAGCCAGGGCTACGACGTTACCCGCGAGTTCTATTACAACGACGCCGGCGTGCAGATTCAAACCCTGGCCAACTCGGTGCAGGCGCGCCTGCGCGGCCACAAGCCCGGCGACGCCGCCTGGCCCGAGTCGGCCTACAACGGCGACTACATCGCCGACATCGCCGCCGACTTCCTGGCCCAAAAGACCGTGTCGGCTTCCGACGGTGCGCCTGCCACCGCCTCGGGCGATATCGACGACATCGAATCGATCCGCGCGTTTGCCGTGACGTACCTGCGCAACGAGCAGGACATCGACCTGCAGGCGTTCGGCGTCAAGTTCGACAATTACTACCTCGAATCGTCGCTGTACCAGGACGGCAAGGTCGACGCCGCCGTGGACATGCTCAACAAATCGGGCAAAACCTACGAGGAAGAAGGCGCGCTGTGGCTGCGCACCGAAGACTACGGCGACGACAAGAACCGCGTGATGCGCAAGACCGACGGCACCTACACGTACTTCGTGCCCGACGTCGCGTACCACATCGTCAAGTTCCAGCGCGGTTACAACCAGGCCATCAACGTGCAAGGTTCCGACCACCACGGCACCATCGCCCGCGTGCGCGCCGGCCTGCAAGCGGTCGGCCTGGGCATTCCGCAAGGCTTCCCCGACTACGTGCTGCATAAAATGGTCACCGTCATGAAGGGCGGCGAAGAAGTCAAAATCTCCAAGCGCGCCGGTTCGTACGTCACCGTGCGCGACCTGATCGAATGGTCGGGCGGCGGCGACATCACCAAGGGCCGCGATGCCGTGCGCTTCTTCCTCATCTCGCGCAAGGCCGATACCGAATTCGTGTTCGACGTCGATGTCGCGCTGAAAACCTCGGACGAGAACCCGGTCTATTACGTGCAGTACGCCCACGCGCGCATCTGCCGCATGCTGGAACAATGGACCGGCGACGAAGCCGCGCTGGCCGACGTGGACCTGGCGCCGCTCACCGCCCCTACCGAGGCGACCTTGCTGGCCACCCTGGCCGCGTATCCGGAAACGCTGGCGCGCGCGCAAGCGGAGCTGGGCCCGCACCAGATCGCGTTCTACCTGCGCGACCTGGCCGCCAACCTGCACAGCTTCTATTTTGCCGAGCGCGTGCTGGTGGACGACGAGGCGCTCAAGGCTGCGCGTATCGCGCTGATGGTCGCCACGCGCCAGGTGCTGCGCAACGGCCTGGCGCTGATCGGCGTTTCGGCTCCCAATAAAATGTAATGACCAGGATCTCCAGCACAATGACTTTCCGCACTCCGCAGCTCCGTACCCCGCGCCAACAGGGCAATACCTTCGTCGGCATCGTTATCGGCCTGGTCATCGGCCTGGCCGTGGCGGTGGTCGTGGCGCTGGTGATCAACAAGGGCGCCTCGCCGTTTACCGACAAGGCGCGTAACAGCAAGTCGGCCGAAACCACGGCAGGGCAGGCGGCCGATCCGAACAAGCCGATGTACGGCAACAAGGAAGCGGCGCGCGCCGCCGCCAAGGACCTGGGCCGCGAGCCGCCACCACCGGCGCCGGCCGCCCCGCCGCCGCCTGAGCCGGCACCGGCCAAGGCTGCCGACCAGTTGCAGGCCGTGGTCGATCGCATCCAGGGCACGCCGGCCGAAAAGCCGCGCGCTTCCAACGTTACGCCGGTACCGACCGGCAAGGCGCCAACCACTGCGGCCGCTGCGCCAGCGGCCGCCGGCGACGAGAAATACATCTATTACCTGCAAGCGGGCGCGTTCCGCGAAGTGGCCGACGCCGAAAGCGCGCGCGGCAAGCTGGCGCTGCTCGGGTTCGAAGCCACGCTGTCGGACCGCACCACCGATACCGGCGTGCTGCACCGCGTGCGCATCGGCCCGTTCCAGCAGGTCGAGGCGATGAACAAGGTGCGCAGCAAGCTGTCGGAAAACGGCATCGATGTGGCTGTCGTACGCAATCAAAAGTAAATCCAAGGAGTGAAGATGCGAGTCCTGAAATACGCAGTAAGCGCCATGCTGATGAGCGCCGTGGTCCTGTCGGCCTCGGCCTCGCCTACCGACCCGAAAAATGGCGTCGAATACCGCACCCTGCCTACGCCGCAACAGGCCGACGCGAAAAAAGTGGAAGTGATCGAATTCTTCGACTACGCCTGCCCGCACTGCTACGCGCTCGACCCGTCGCTGCAAGCCTGGATCAAGAAGCAAGGCAGCACCATCATCTTCAAGCGCGTGCACATCTCGCGCACCGGCACCGACCTGCCGCAGCAAAAAATGTTCTACACGCTCGAATCGATGGGCCTGATGAACGACGCCATGAACACCAAGATCTTCAAGGAAATGCACGAGAACCGCAACCGCATGAACCGCGACGAGCTGGTGTTCGACTTCATCACCAAGCAGGGCGTCGATCGCCAGAAGTTCATCGACACCTACCGCGGCTTCGGCGTGCAGGGCCAGGTGCGTCGCGCCTCGTCGCTGATGGATACCTACGGCGTCGATTCGTGGCCGATGTTCGCCATCGACGGCAGGTACGTGACCTCGCCGGCCATGTCCGACGAAGCCACCAAGGCCGCCACCACCGAAGCACAGCTGCACGCGCAGGGTTTCCAGGTGATGGACGTGCTGGTCGCCAAGGCGAAAGCGGAAAAGAAGTAAGCATGTCCCGCCCGGACGCGCCCATGGAGCGCCACCATGCAGCCTGAGTGGAGCCACCAGCGCGTGTTCATAACCGGCGCCTCGAGCGGCATCGGCGCCGCGCTGGCCGCGCATTACGCGGCACTGGGCGCCACGCTGGGCCTGCTGGCCCGGCGCGGCGCTGCGCTCGACCAGCTGATCGCCACCCTGCCCCACCCTGAGCGCCACCGCGCCTACGCGGTCGATGTGCGCGACCACGCGGCCATTGCCGCTGCCGCGCAAGACTTCATCACCGGTGCCGGCGGCATCGACGTGGTGATCGCCAATGCCGGCATCTCGGTGGGCACCCTCACCGAATACGCCGAAGACCTGCCGGTGTTTGCCGACATCGTCGCCACCAACCTCACCGCCACCGCCGCCACGTTCGCGCCGTTCATCGCCACCATGAAGGCGCAGCGCGCGCCAGCACGGCTGGTGGGCATCGGCAGCGTGGCCGGCATCCGTGGCCTGCCTGGCGCCGAGGCGTACAGCGCGTCCAAGGCCGCCGTCATCAGCTACTGCGAATCGCTGCGCCTGGAACTCAAGCCTTACGGCATCAAGGTCGTCACGCTGTGTCCCGGCTATATCGACACGCCGATGACCCGCGTCAATCCGTACCCGATGCCGTTCCTGATGGCGCCCGATCGATTCGCCGCGCGCGCCGCACGCGTTATCGACGCCGGCAGCAGCTATGCCGTGATCCCGTGGCAGATGGGCGTGGTGGCCAAGGTGCTGCGCCTGCTGCCCAACCCGGTGTACGACTTCGCCTTCGGAAAAGCGCCGCACAAACCGCGCAAACCGCGCAAACAAACTTCATGAACAATCACTCCACGCTCGTCTCTCCAGCCGCGATCACTGCGCTGTACGCCGCCAGCGCCAGCCACGTAGCGATCGAAGCGGTGTTTGAGACCGGTTCCACCAACGCCGACCTGCTGGCGCGGCTGAACGACCTGGGCACCTTGAGCGGCCCGCTGCTGCGCATCGCCGACCAGCAAAGCGCGGGACGCGGCCGTGCCGGGCGCAGCTGGCTGTCAGCGCCCGGCGCGGCGTTGATGTTCTCGCTGGCGTGGCGCTTCCAGGGTCCGCTGCACCGCATGACCGGCCTGCCGATGGCCGTCGGCGTGGCGCTGGCCGAAACCATTGCCGGCCTGGGCGTGCCGGTGCAGATCAAGTGGCCCAACGACCTGCTGAAGGGTGGCGACAAGCTGGCCGGCATCCTGGTCGAAACCTGCGCCGATAAAACCGATGGCGCCATCTGGGCCGTGATCGGCACCGGCATCAACCTCCTGATGCCCGATGCGCTGGAACAGCAGATCGGCCGCAGCGTAGCCGCCGCCCCGTGGCTGGCGCAAATGGACCGCAACGCGCTGGTGGCCGCGCTTCTGAACCGCCTGGCAGCGGTACTGGCCGAATTCGACGACACCGGTTTTGCGCCGTTTGCCGAACGCTGGAACGCGCTGCATGCGTGGCACGGCCGCGAGGTAATGCTGCTCGACGACGGCCAGGTGCTGCAACAGGGCCGCGCCGTCGGCGTGGACGCCATCGGCCGCCTGCTGCTCGATACAGCAGGCGGCCGGGTCGAAGTGCTGTCCGGCGATGTCTCGCTGCGGCTCTTTCCCGAACAATCAACCGGAAACACCCCATGCTCCTGATCGATGCCGGCAACACCCGCGTGAAATGGGCGCTCGCCGCCAATGATGCCCCCCCGGGCGGCTGGCTCGAACACGGCGCCGTCACCCATGCCGACCTGCCGCAGCTGGAGCTGGCATGGAGCGAAGCCGTGGCGCGCCACGGCGTGGGCCGCATCGTGATCGCCAACGTGGCCGGCAACGCGCTGCGGGTGCAGCTCGAATACGTGTTGCAGCGGGCGTTTCCGGCGCTGGACCTGGACCAGGCGATTACCTGGTTCGCATCCGTGCCGGCATTGGCAGGCGTGACCAACGGCTACCGCAATCCGGCCCAACTCGGGTGCGACCGCTTTGCTGCCGCCATCGGCGGCCATGCGCTGGCGCCGGGCCAGTCCATCATCGTCGCCAACTGCGGCACCGCCACCACCATTGACGCCATCACCGCCGACGGCTTTTTCCTGGGCGGGATGATCCTGCCGGGACTTGGGCTGATGGCCGGCGCGCTGGCGCGCAACACGGCGCAGCTCCCCCGCATTGCCCACGATGCCAAACTGCCGGAAGGCTTCGCCGACAACACCGACGACGCCATCCTGAGCGGCTGCATGGTGGCCCAGAGCGGCGCCATCGAACACGCGTTCGCCCAGCATGGCGCGGCCATGTGCATCCTGTCGGGCGGCGCCGCGCCGCACATCGCACCGCTGCTGACGGTGCCGTACCGCCTGATCGACAATGTCGTGCTGATCGGCCTGCACGCCTCGGTCGCCGACACTGAACCGTTTTAACCAGGGAAGCCCGTGCTGAAATTTATCTTTTGCTCGCTGTTGGCCGTCAATGTCGCGCTGTTCGCGTACGGCCAGGGCTACCTTGGGCATTTCAGCGGCAACGAGCGCGAACCGCAGCGCCTGCAGCGCCAGCTCAACCCCAAAGACCTGACACTGGTCTCGTCCGAGCGCGCGCACCGCACCGAGGCGAGCGCTCCTGCGGTTGCCGCCAATGCCGCCACCGACACTGACGCAGCTAGCGCCACTGCCGCCGGCACTACGCCTGCTGCCAAGCCGGCGCCGCCGCTGGCCTGCGTGGAAATCGGCAGCTTCCTGCTGGCCGAGGCACGCCGTTTCGAGGCACGGCTGGCGCCGCTGCAACTGGGCGACCGCCAGTCGCGCCGCAACCTGCCCGGTACCGAGGTATCGAGCTACATCGTGCACATTCCGCCACAAGGCAGCAAGGAAGCGGCCGACCGCAAGGCCGCCGAGCTGCGCGGCCTGGGCGTGACCAACTACTACGTCATTTCGGATAATTCGCCGCTGCGCTACGGCATATCGCTCGGCGTATTCAAGACCGAGGGTGCAGCGCAAAACCAGCTGGCAATGCTGGTCAAGCAGGGCGTGCGCACCGCGCGCGTCACCCCGCGCATGAGCGGCAGCCGCCTGCTGGCCTTCCAGTTCCGCGACGTCGCGCCAGCACTGAAGGCCGACCTCGACAAAATCCGCGCCGACTTCCCCAACACCGACGTTCGTACCTGCCGCTAACCCCCACTTCGGGGTCAGTGCCGACATTTGGACACGAGCTCATCGCTACGGTGACCAATATCGCGCGATTAAGTTCAAAAATGTCCGAATGTCGGCACTGACCCCGAATTGCGAATTGTCAGCGCTGGATGACGAGTGGCTTGAGCTTGAGCGCCGACGGCAGGTTGGCGATGGCGTCCTGCGCCGCCTGGCGGCTGGCGAACGGGCCGCTGAACAGGCGGAACACGGGACCGCTCTGCACCACGTGCAACGCCGCCAGCGCGGTGCCGGCCAGTTGGCCTTGTAACTGGCGCGCGCCGTCCGGGCGCGAGTAGGCGCCCAGTTGCAGGTAGTAGCCGCCAGCGAGCGCTTCGTCCTGGGTCGCTGGAGTTGCCGGCACTGCCGGCGCGGCCGGCGCGGCGGCTGCCGCAGGCGCGGCCTTTGCACCGTCGCCCAGCATCAGTGCTTCGATCTCGGAAGCCGGTACCGCGCGCGGCGCCAGCACCAGCGCCGGCTTCTCGTCATCGCCCCTGTACGACGACAGGCGCTTGTCCGGCGATGCCTGCGGCGACTGCGACGCCAGGCGCGGCCCGCTGGTGGTCGAGACGCCGCCGCGCGTGGCCAGCATGCGGTCGATCTCGGCCGGCAGGATGCGCTCCACTTTCAATTCGTGACTGCCCTTGTTGAGCAAGCCAAGCTTGAGCGCCGCCGTGTACGACACATCGATCACGCGCTTGGAGTGGAACGGCCCGCGGTCATTGATGCGCACCACCACCGTGGCGCCGGTGAGCATGTTCGACACCCGCGCATACGATGGAATCGGCAGCGTGGGATGGGCAGCCGTCATCTTGTACATGTCATACAGTTCGCCCGACGACGTGCGCTGGCCGTGGAATTTTTTTCCGTACCACGTGCCCATGCCCACCTGGGTAAACGGCTCGTCGTCGGTGATCGGCGTGTAGGTTTTACCGAGCACCACGTACGGGCGGTTGGAACGCGGCAGCAGCGGATCGTTGCGCACCTCGGCGTCCGGCACGGCGGCCAGGTTCTCGGGCGGATTGTCGCCAGGGCCGTCGTCCTGGTAGTAACCGCCGCGCCCGGAATTGGCCGGCGGCAGCACCGGCAATCCCGGTTGCGCCTTGCCGGTGGGCGGCGCCTTGATCACGGGACCGCCCACGCGCGAGGTGCGGGGCAGCCGTTCGTCAGGCGCGCTGGCGCAGCCGGCCAGCACAGCGGCCAATAACAGTGGGACCAGCAGCGGGGCCTTTGCCGTTGCTGGCACCGCGCCGGGTGGCGCTTGGCGTGACGCCCGGTTTGGCGTGCGGACTGCCGCGTGGCCCAGCGCGTTGTCGGCCAATTCCTGTCCCGCGTGGTGGCCGCACAAGCGGGCGGGCGTGGTGTTGAAGCCTGGCCTCATGTCGTCATCCTTTTCAGTTCTTGCGGACCGCTGGCGCGGACTGCGTGGCGGGCGTGGGCGCCGCCGGGGCTGGCGTTGGGGCCGGCGCGAGCGCGGGCGCGGGCGCCGGTGCTGGCGTTGGTGTTTGGGCCGGAGCCGGTGCCGGCGTGCCTGGCGGCTGCGCCGTCGGCATCAGTCCCGGCGCCTGGTTGCCCTGCGCTTCGAGGCGGGCGGCGGCGGCCTGCTCTTCGAGCGTCTGGCCTTCCACCGGCAGGATCTCTTCGGCGTCTTCCTTCTCTACCTTGGTGGTGTCCTTGCCGGCCGGGCGCTTGCCCAGCAAATAATAATCGATGGCCTTGCGCGCGATCGGCGCCGCTTCCAGGCCGCCCATGCCGGCGTTTTCCACTACCAGCGCCAGTGCGATGCGCGGCTTTTCGGCCGGCGCAAAGGCGACGAACAGCGCGTTGTCGCGCAGGCGTTCGGCCAGCCGGGACGCATTGTACTTCTCGCCTTTCCGGATCGTGATCACCTGCGCAGTGCCGGTCTTGCCGCCCACGCGATATTCGGCGCCGGTAAAGGCGCGCACGCCGGTGCCGCCGGCTTCGGTGGTCACGCCCACCATGGCGTTCTTGATGAAGTCGATGTTTTCCTGCTTGAGCGGTATCCGGTAACTCTCCTTCGAGACCGTGAGCGTGCGCGCCCGGGTGCCGCCGTTTTCCAGGATTTTAACAAGGTGCGGCTTCATTACCACGCCGTTGTTGGCCAGGTTAGCCATGGCGTGGGCGATCTGCAGCGGCGTATAGGCGTTGTAGCCCGAGCCGTTGCTGACCGAGATCGTGTCGCCGCCCACCCAGCGTCCGGCCGAACCCTTGAAGCGCTTGCGCTTCCAGTCCTGCGACGGCAGCACGCCGGTTTTCTCGCCGATCAGGTCGATGCCGGTCTTCTGGCCGAAGCCGAACGGCTTCATGAAATCGTGGATCATGTCGATGCCCATGTCGTGACCGAGCTCGTAATAATACGTGTTACACGAGACCACGATCGATCGGTGCATGGCCACCGAACCGTGACCGCCCACCACGTCATCGTTGAAGCGGTGCCCACCCAGCATGTAGAAACCGGGGTCGTAGGTAGCATAGGTGGTGGTGCGCTTGCCCAGTTCCAGCGCGGCCAGCGCCATGAACGGTTTGAAGGTCGAGCCGGGCGCATAGGTACCGGACAGCGGCCGGTTCACCATCGGCCGGTCGAGCGAGGTATTGAGTTCGTTCCAGCTCTGGGTGTCGATGCCGTCCACGAACAGGTTGGGGTCGAATCCCGGGCGCGAGACGTAGGCCAGGATGTCGCCCGTCTCCGGCTCGATGGCGACAAGCGCGCCACGGCGCTCGCCAAAGGCGTCTTCCACCACTTTTTGCAGCTCGATGTCGATTGAAAGGATCAGGTTGTCGCCGGGCGTCGCAGGTTTGCGCGACAGTGTGCGGATGGCCCGGCCGCCGGCCGACACTTCCACTTCTTCGTAGCCGGTGCGGCCATGCAGTTGCTGCTCGTAGCTTTTTTCCAGGCCTTCCTTGCCGATATGGTCGGTGCCGCGATAGTTGGCGGTGTCCTCGCGATCGTCGATGGCGGCGGCGTCGGCGCGGTTGATGCGGCCGATGTAGCCGATCACGTGCGACGCCGTCTCGCCCAGCGGGTACTGGCGGAACAGGCGCGCCTGTATTTCCACGCCGGGAAAGCGGAAGCGCTGCGCGGAAAAGCGCGCCACTTCCTCGTCGGTGAGCCGGGTGCGCAGCGGCACGCTCTCGAAGCGCTTCGACTCCTCCATCAGCTTCTTGAAGCGGCGCCGGTCCTTGACTTCGATATTGACCAGCGTCGATAGCTGCTCGATGGTGTCGTCGAGCGAGGCCGTGAGTTTCGATGGCGTGATCTCAAGCGTGTAGGCCGAATAGTTATTGGCCAGGACCACGCCGTTGCGGTCGTAGATCAGGCCCCGGTTGGGCGCGATCGGCACGATGGCGATGCGGTTCTCTTCCGCCTTGACGGCGAAGTCGTCGTGCTTGATCACCTGCAGCCAGATCAGGCGCGCCAGCAGCAGCGCAAAGCACACGAACACCACGCCGACCAGCACCGCGATACGGGTGCGGAACTCGCGCAGTTCGCGCTCGGTGTCCTTGATTTCGATCATGCTGCCGCTCCCCAGGCCGGCGCATGACTGCCGGCGCCATGGCGCACGGTGCGGGTGAAGTGCGAAATGCTCATCAGGATGCCGGCGCCGATCCCGAGGGTAAACAGCGCGGTGCCCCCGTAGCTCATGAACGGCAGCGGCACGCCGACCACCGGCACGATGCCGCTGACCATGGCCATGTTCACGAAGGCGTAGGTAAAGTAAATCATGGTGATGGCGCCGGCGAGCAGGCGCGTGAAAAAGGTGGGCGCATTGAGCGCAATCGACGTGGCGCGCCAGATCAGCAGCAGGTACAGCGTGACGAGCACCAGGTTGCCCGTCAGGCCGAACTCCTCGGAGAACACGGCAAAAATGAAATCGGTGGTGCGCTCGGGAATGAATTCCAGGTGGGCCTGGGTGCCATGGGTCCAGCCCTTGCCGCCGGCGCCACCGGAGCCGATGGCGATCATCGACTGGATGATATGGAAGCCCTGCCCCAGCGGATCGTGGTACGGATCGATGAGTGTGAGCACACGCTCACGCTGGTAATCGTGCAGCATGGTCCACAGCACCGGCAGCGCGGCGCAGCCCATTACCACCAGCGCGGCCAGCACCTTCCAGGCCAGGCCGGCCAGGTAGATCACGGCGCCACCGGCGGCCACCACCAGCGAGGCGGTGCCCAGGTCGGGCTGGCGCGCGATCAGGAACACCGGCACCGCCAGCAAGGCCGCCGCCGCCGCGTAGGTATGCCAGCGCAGGCGCCCGGCCTGCAGCTGGAAGTACCACGCCAGCATCAGCGGCATGGCGATCTTCATGAATTCCGACGGCTGGATCTGCACGCCGACGGTGATCCAGCGGCGCGAGCCGCCCTTGATGGTGCCGAACAGCGCCACGGCCGCCAGCAGCAGCACCGCCAGCGCGTACACGGGCGCGGCGAGGCGCATCAGCGTTTGCGGCGGCGTGTTCGCGGCCAGCCACATGACCACGAACGCGGCGCCGATATTGCGCAGCTGGTCAGTGACCTTGCCGGGAATGGCCAGGCCGGCCGAATACAGCGTGACCAGGCCCACCGACAGCAGCAGCACAATGATCAGCGCGAGTGGCAGGTCGAACACCGCCACGTACGGCCGCACGCGCTGCACCAGCGAGCCCCTGGGATTCAACGCCGCCATCAGGTCTGCACCAGCTTGCGGTGGCGCTGGATGCTCATCAGGATGCCGCCGGCCAGGCCGAGCGTGAGCAGCGCGGTGCCGCCGTAGCTCATGTACGGCAGTGGCACGCCCACCACCGGCAGGATGCCGCTGACCATGCCCATGTTGACGAACGCGTAGGCGAAATAGATCATCGTCATGGCGCCGGCCAGCAGGCGGCTGAACAGGTTGGCCGCGTTCCCGGCGATCATCAGGCCGCGTCCCACCAGCAGCAGGTACAGCAGCAGCAGCAGCAGGTTGCCAATCAGGCCGAACTCCTCGGAGTACACGGCGAAGATGAAGTCGGTGGTGCGCTCGGGGACGAACTCGAGGTGGGCCTGGGTGCCGTGGGTCCAGCCCTTGCCGGTCATGCCGCCCGAGCCCACCGCGATGGTGGACTGGATGATGTGGAAGCCCTTGCCCAGCGGGTCGGACGTGGGGTCGATCAGCGTCATCACGCGTTCGCGCTGGTAATCGTGCAGCAGGGTCCAGATCACCGGCAGGCTGGCGCCGAACAGCACCAGCAGCACGCCGATGGCCTTCCACGCCAGGCCGGCCAGGAAGATCACGGTAAAGCCGGCGGCCACCACCAGCAGCGCCGTGCCCAGGTCGGGCTGGCGCACGATGAACAGCACCGGCGCCATCAACAGCACGGCGGCGAGCAGATACGAATGCCAGCGCAACTGGCCGGCGCGCTGCTGGAAGAACCAGGCCAGCATCATCGGCGTGACGATCTTCATGAACTCCGACGGCTGGATGTCGATGCCGAGGTGCAGCCAGCGCCGCGCACCGAGCTTGATGATGCCGAACAAAGCGACGCCGACCAGCAGTATCATGCCGGCCGCGTACGCCGGCACGGCGATGCGCATCATGGTCTGCGGCGAGATATTGGCGGCCAGCCACATCACCAGGAACGACAGCACGATGTTGCGCACCTGGTCTTCCATCTTGCCGGGAATGCCGATGCTGGCCGAGTACAGCGTGATCATGCTCACCGTCAGCAGGGCGACGATGATCAGGGTGAGCGGGCCGTCGAACACCGTGAAGTATGGGCGAAGGCGGCGCCCCAGGGAGCGCCTTTCGTGGATGCGCATTGCGGGTTCCTTATTCGGTATTGCCCGGGGTGTCCACACCCGGTTTGGGTTCGACCACGCCATGTTCGGCCTCGATGTCGTCCACCGTGCGCAGCACGGCGTCTTCCTTGGGCACCGGCGTGGTGTCTTTCTGGTTCGGGCGCTTGCCCAGCAGGTAGAAGTCGAGCGCCTTGCGCACGATCGGCGCGGCCACGGCGGCGCCAAAGCCGCCGTTTTCCACCACCACCGCAATCGCGATGCGCGGCTTGTCGGCCGGGGCGAACGCGGTATAGAGCGCGTTGTCGCGCAGGTGCGCGGCCACCAGCTTGGCGTTGTACTTCTCGTTCTTCTTGATGGCGAACAGCTGCGCGGTGCCGGTCTTGCCGCCCGAGACATAGCCGGCGTTGGCGAATACCTTGCTGGCGGTGCCGCTGGTGGTTACGCCCACCATGGCGCTCTTGATGAAATCGACGTTCTGCTGCTTGAGCGGGATGCGGTAGCTCTCGCGCGCCACTGTCAGCTGGCGCGCATGGGTGCCGCCGTCTTCGAGGATTTTCACCAGGTGCGGCTTCATCACCACGCCGTTGTTGGCCAGGTTGGCGACCGCGTGCGCCATCTGCAGCGGCGTGTAGTTGTTGTAGCCGTTGCCGATGCTGATCGAAATGGTGTCGCCGAGCTGCCAGCGCTGCGCGGCCGCGTTCTTTTTAAAACGGTTGCGCTTCCATTCCTTCGACGGCAGCACGCCCTGTTTTTCGTGATCGAGGTCGATGCCGGTCAGCTGGCCGAAACCGAACGGCTTCATGAATTCGCTGATGGTGTCGATGCCCATCTCGTTGCCGAGGATGTAGTAGTAGGTGTCGCACGACTCCGAAATCGATTTGAACATGTCCACCGTGCCGTGGCCGCCCGGCTTGTCGTCGCGAAAACGGTGGCCGCCCAGCGTGAAAAAGCCGGCGTCGTGGATGCTCTGGCCCGGCGTGCGGTAGCCGCGCTCCAGGGCAGCGAGCGCCATGAACGGCTTGAAGGTCGATCCCGGCGGGTAGGTGCCGGACAACGGGCGGTTGACCATCGGCCGGTCGAGCGAGGTATTGAGTTCGTTCCAGCTCTGGGTGTCGATGCCATCGACGAACAGGTTGGGGTCGAACCCCGGGCGCGAGACGTAGGCCAGGATGTCGCCCGTCTCCGGCTCGATGGCGACCAGCGCGCCGCGCCATTCGCCGAACGCTTCCTCGATCACTTTTTGCAGTTCGATGTCGATCGACAGGATCAGGTTGCTGCCGGGCGTGGCGTTGCGGCGCGACAGCGTGCGCACGGCGCGCCCGCCAGCCGATACTTCCACCTCCTCAAAGCCGGTGGTGCCGTGCAACTGGCGCTCGTAGCTTTTCTCGATGCCTTCCTTGCCGATATGGTCGGCGCCGTTGTAGTTGGCGCCCTGGTCGCTGTCGGCCAGGGCTCTGGCCTCGGCCTGGTTGACGCGGCCGATGAAGCCGATCACGTGCGAAGCGGTTTCGCCCAGCGGATACTGGCGAAACAGGCGCGCCTGGATTTCCACGCCGGGAAAGCGGAAATGCTGGGCCGTGAAACGCGCCACCTCCTCGTCGGTCAGGCGGGTGCGCAGCGGCACGCTTTCGAAGCTTTTCGATTCCTCGATCAGGTGGCGGAAGCGCTTGCGGTCCTTGATGTCGATCGCCACCAGTTTCGACAGCGCGTCGATGGTCTCGTCCAGCGAGGCGGTGAGTTTCGATGGCGTGATCTCGAGCGTGTACGCCGAGTAGTTGCGGGCCAGGACCACGCCGTTGCGATCGACGATCAGGCCCCGGTTGGGCTGGATCGGCACCAGCGAGATGCGATTGTCCTCGGCCTTGACGGCGTAGTCCTCGTGCTTGATCACCTGCAGCCACACCAGGCGCGCCAGCAGCAGGACAAAGCAGGTGAGCACCACGCCGCCCACCACTGTCAGGCGCAGGCGGAACTTGTGCAGTTCCAGCTGGTTGTCCTTGAGCTCAGTCATGCACTACCAACCGTCAGATCGGCCGCGTGTGATCGCGGTCCACCGCGCGCCGCTGCGGCGCCAGCAGCAGCCAAGACGCCACGGGCCACAGGCATACGGCCACCACGCTCTCCAGGAAGAAATACCACGCCGGCGACTGGCCGGACGCGAAGAAGCGCACCAGCAGCTGCACCGACTGCGCCATGACCAGCAGCGGGAATACGTGCGTGGCCTGGGTCGCCAGCGGGAACCAGGTCACGCGCCGGTGCAGCATGATGGCGAAGTACGACAGCAAGGTGTACGACAGCGCGTTCTCGCCCAGCAGGGTGGAGTCATGCACGTCCATCAGCAGGCCGAGGAAAAAGGCCGTGCCGATGCCGACGCGGCGCGGCTGGTGCACGCCCCAGAACACCAGCGCCAGCGCGACGAAATCGGGCACGCCGATCAGGTGGCCCCACGGCAGCAAGTTCAGTAAAAAGGCGCACAGCAGGCTGAAGGCGATGAACAGCGGGCTGACCGGCAGAAGAATGTAGTGAGGACGGTTCATCGGGCCGGTTCCTTGGTGGGGGTGGCGGCCGGCGCTCCGGTGGCAGGCGCCCTGTTGGCGGGGACGGTGGCTGGCGTCCTTGCCGCTGGCGGGGTGACAGCCGGCGTACCGGCGGCGGGTGCTCCGGTGGCGGGCGCTCTGGTGGTCGGGGTAGCAGCAGTTGGCGTGCCGATGGCGGGCACTCTGGTGGCTGGGGTAGCAGCAGTAGGCGTGCCGCCAGCCGGCGTAGCAACTGGCGTGGCGGCAGTTGGCGCACCAGTTGCCGGCGCTGCGGCTGGCGGCGTCGCAGCCGGCGCCTTCGGTATAAGGTCGGAACCCGTGGCGGCAGCCGTACCGGCGGCAGGCGCAGCACCAGCCGCCGGCGCCTCTTCCTTGGCCGGATCCTTGATCGGCGCCATGCGGTTATTCCCCTTGCGCGGCACGCGTGGTTCTTCGTCGGGCGGACGTGGCGCGATTTCGGGTGGCGACATCAGGATCAGCAGTTGGCGGTTGTTCTGGATGCCGGCCAGCGGCTGGCAGATCACGCCGCCAAAAGCGCCGTTGGCATTGCTGTCCACCTGCGTCACACGGGCCACGGCCAGGCCGGCCGGGTAGATGCCATCGAGGCCGGATGTGACGACGATGTCGCCGACCTTGATATCGGCATTGGGCGCGGTGAAGCGCAGTTCCAGTGAGCCGATCTTGCCGCGGCCATAGGCCACGCTGCGCAAGCCGTTGCGCAGCAGTTGCACGGGAATGGCCTGGTCCTTGTCGGTGAGCAGCGTCACTTCCGACGTGAACGGGAACACGCGCGTGACCTGCCCCACCACGCCCTGGTTGTCGATCACCGGCAGTCCCAGCGAGACATCGCTGTTGCTGCCCCGGTTGAGGATGATCTTGCGGCTGCTGGCGTCGCGTGCGTCGTACAGCACTTCGGCCAGGATCGACTTGGTGGGCACCTGCTCGCGCGCGCCCATCAGGCGGCGCAGCTGGTTGTTTTCGGCCGTGCGCAACTGCGCCTGCTGCAGCGCCTGGGCATCGGCGATCTGCTGGCGCTTGAGTTCATCGACCTGTTTTTTCATCTCCGCGAGCGAGGAGAAGTAATCGCCGGCGCCATAGATGGCGTCGCGCGGCAGCAGTGCCACCATTTGCAGCGGGTGCAGCACGGTGCCGACGACCTGGCGCACCGTGCCCAGGGTGCGCATCTGCGAATCGACCAGCAGCAGCACGATCGATATGCAGGCGAACACCGTCATCTTGACCCGAGCCGAAGCGCCTTGCTTGAAAAGTGGCGGAGGACTGTATTCCATGACTTTCAATAATCCGGCGCTCCCGCGCCAACCAGACTGTCAACTCACCCAATGAACCGGGGCCGCTTAGCGGCCCCGGTTTTATCTATCGGATCACTCGTAGGAGAAGATCGATCCCAGCTGGTCCATGCGCTCGAGCGCCATGCCCGAGCCGCGCACCACGCAGGTGAGCGGATCTTCGGCCACCAGCACCGGCAGGCCGGTTTCTTCCATCAGCAGACGGTCGAGATCGCGCAGCAGCGCGCCGCCGCCGGTCAGCATCATGCCTTTTTCGGCAATATCGGCGCCCAGTTCCGGCGGGGTCTGTTCCAGCGCGTTCTTGACGGCCGAGACGATGTTGTTGAGCGGGTCGGTCAGCGCTTCGAGGATTTCGTTCGACGAAATGGTGAACGACCGTGGAATGCCTTCGGACAGGTTGCGGCCCTTGACTTCCATTTCCTTCACTTCCGAACCCGGGAAGGCCGAACCGATGGCCTTTTTGATCGCTTCGGCGGTCTGCTCGCCGATCAGCATGCCGTAGTTGCGGCGGATGTAGTTGACGATCGCTTCATCGAACTTGTCGCCGCCGACGCGCACGGAGCCTTTATAGACCATGCCGCCCAGCGAGATGATGCCCACCTCGGTGGTGCCGCCGCCGATATCGACCACCATCGAACCGGTGGCATCCGACACTGGCAGGCCGGCGCCGATGGCCGCTGCCATCGGTTCCTCGATCAGGTACACTTGCGAAGCGCCGGCGCCCAGGGCCGATTCGCGGATCGCGCGGCGTTCCACCTGGGTGGAACCGCACGGCACGCAAATGATGATGCGTGGCGACGGACGGAAGAACTTGGAGTCGTGCACCATGCGGATGAACTGCTTGAGCATTTGCTCGGTGACGGTGAAGTCGGCGATCACGCCGTCTTTCATCGGGCGAATCGCCTCGATATTGCCGGGAACCTTACCCAGCATCTGCTTTGCTTCCTTGCCGACTGCCTGGATCGTCTTCTTGCCGTTCGGGCCGCCCTCTTGGCGGATCGCAACGACCGATGGCTCATCCAGGACGATGCCCTGGCCGCGGACGTAGATCAGAGTGTTGGCCGTGCCCAAGTCAATGGCCAGATCGGTGGAAATATACCTGCGTAAAAAACCAAACATGTGTGTCCTGTGGCGCCACTGACGTGCGCGTAACCGTTATAAGGAAATCCGTGAAGGGAAGCTTGAAAAACCTGCGCAACAGTTTTTTCGAGATTCTTAAATGCTGCGGCAGCAATGATTCAGCGCCGGCAACGCATCAACCCGCCATTCTACCTTATAATTTGAATGCGATTTACCGAAAATCGGCCCGAAAGTGTATCAGTCGAGTCCGCAAGATAAGCGGCAATCGTCGGCTTTTACCGGCGATTTAGCGGAATTTCAAGTTTTTATCATTGTAACAATTTAAACATTTGCGCGGCTTCCCCCGCGCCCTACGCCATGTCCCTGACCCTATCCGACGTAACACGTATTGCCAAGCTGGCACAACTGGAGATGAGCGACGCGCAGAGCGCCACCGCTCTCGACCAACTGAACGGCATTTTCGCGCTGGCCGGGCAGATGCAGGCAGTCGCTACCGACGGTGTTGCCCCGCTGAGCCACCCGCTGGCCGCCCACATGAATAATATCGCCCTGCGCCTGCGCGAAGACGTCGCTACCGAAGCCAACCGCCGTGACGACTACCAGGCCGTGGCGCCCAAGACCCAGGATGGGTTGTATTTGGTGCCGAAGGTGATTGAGTAACGCGTCCATCGCGCCAGCGTTACAGGAACCCGCAACCTTGAAACCGTCATTCCCGCGAAAGCGGGAATCCATGCTGAGTTTGACATGCCCGCGTCCTATGGATTCCCGCGTGCGCGGGAATGACGGAGCGGCCGATAACGACATGACAACGACGGCACCACGAATTTTGAATTTAACGCCATGCACAATAAAACTATCAAAGAGCTGTCCGCGCTGCTGCAAAGCAAAGCCATCACCGCCACCGAGCTGGCCACGCATTTCCTCGATCGTATCGAACAAAGCGACCTGAATGCCTTCCTGCACGTGGACCGCGCCCTCACCCTGGCCCAGGCCGCCGAGGCCGACGAACGTATCGCCAATGGCAACGCCACGCCGCTGACCGGCGTGCCGATCGCCCACAAGGATATTTTCGTCACCCGCGACTGGCGCTCGACCGCCGGCTCGAAGATGCTGGCCAACTACGTGAGCCCGTTCGACGCCACCGTCGTGGAGAAGTTCCGCGCCGCCGGCATGGTTACCTTGGGCAAGCTCAATTGCGACGAATTCGCCATGGGCTCGGCCAATGAAAACTCGGCCTTCGGCCCGGTGAAAAACCCGTGGGACAAGACCGCGGTGCCGGGCGGCTCGTCCGGCGGCTCGGCCGCTGCCGTGGCTGCGCGCCTGGCGCCGGGCGTGACCGGCACCGACACCGGCGGTTCGATCCGCCAGCCGGCCGCGTTCTGCGGCATCACCGGCATCAAGCCGACCTACGGCCGCGTGTCGCGCTTTGGCATGATCGCGTTTGCCTCGTCGCTGGACCAGGGCGGCCCGATGGCGCAAACCGCCGAAGACTGCGCCCTGCTGCTCAACGCCATGGCCGGTTTCGACGAACGCGATTCGACCAGCCTGACACCGGAACTGGGCGGCATCGACGAAGACTTCACGCGCGAACTGGGCCAGCCGCTGACCGGCCTGCGCATCGGCGTGCCGAAAGAGTACTTCGGCGCAGGTTTGGCCAAGGACGTGGAAGACGCCGTGCGCGCCGCGCTGGCCAAGTACGTGGAACTGGGCGCCACCCTGGTCGACATCTCGCTGCCCAATACCGCGCTGTCGATCCCCGCGTACTACATGATCGCCCCGGCCGAGGCTTCATCGAACCTGTCGCGCTTTGACGGCGTGCGCTTCGGCCACCGCGCCGATGGCTACAAGGACTTGGGCGACATGTACCGCAAGACCCGCGCCGAAGGTTTCGGCCCCGAAGTCAAGCGCCGCATCATGGTCGGCACCTACGTGCTGTGCCACGGCTACTACGACGCCTATTACCTGAAGGCGCAAAAGATCCGCCGCCTGATCGCGCAGGACTTCGAAGCGGTGCTGAACGGCCCCGAAGCCGTGTGCGACGTCATCATGGGACCGGTGGCCCCGACCGTGGCCTGGGACCGGGGCGACAAGTCCGACGACCCGGTCGCCGCCTACCTGGCCGACATCTTTACCCTGTCCACCAGCCTGGCCGGTTTGCCCGGCATGTCGATTCCGGTCGGTTTCGGCCAGGGCGAGAAGAACGCCAACCGCCCGGTGGGCCTGCAAATCATCGGCCAGCATTTCGGCGAAGCCAAGCTGCTCAACGTCGCCCATGCCTACCAGCAGGCGACCGACTGGCACACCCGCGCACCGAGCGGTATCTAAGAATCTAAAGCGAGAACAATATGGAATGGGAAGTCGTCATCGGTGTTGAGAACCACGTGCAGCTCACCACCGCATCAAAAATCTTCAGCGGCTCGCCGACCACGTTTGGCGCGGCGCCCAACACCCAGGCCAGCCCCGTGGACCTGGCGCTGCCGGGCGTGCTGCCGGTGATGAACAAGCAGGCCGTCGATCGCGCCATCCGCTTCGGCCTGGCCGTGGGTGCGAAAATCGCGCCAGCTTCGATCTTCGCCCGCAAAAACTATTTTTACCCGGACTTGCCCAAGGGCTACCAGATCAGCCAGTTCGAAGACCCGGTGGTCATCGGCGGCGCGGTCACGTTCGGCTATGAAAAGGACGGCCAGTTCGTCACCAGGACCGTCAACCTCACCCGCGCCCACCTGGAAGAAGACGCCGGCAAATCGCTGCACGAAGACTACGCCGGCATGTCCGGCATCGACCTCAATCGCGCCGGCACGCCGCTGCTGGAAATCGTCTCCGAGCCGGAAATCCGCAGCGCTGCCGAAGCGGTGGCCTACTGCAAGGCCCTGCATTCGCTGGTGATGTGGCTCGGCGTGTGCGACGGCAATATGCAGGAAGGCTCGTTCCGCTGCGACATCAACGTGTCCGTCCGCCCGAAAGGACAGACCGAGTTCGGCACCCGCTGCGAAATCAAGAACCTGAACTCGTTCCGCTTCATCGAGGAAGCCGTGCACGTCGAAGTGCGCCGCCAGATCGAGCTGATCGAAGACGGCGGCAAGGTCGTGCAAGCCACGCGCCTGTACGACCCGGACCGCAAGGAAACGCGCGAAATGCGCAGCAAGGAAGACGCGCAGGACTACCGCTACTTCCCCGACCCGGACCTGCCGCCGCTGGTCATCTCCAACACCTGGATCGAACAGGTGAAAGCTGCGATGCCGGAACTGCCGGACGCCATGCGCGCGCGCTTCATTTCCGACTACGCGCTGCCGGAATACGACGCGCTGGTACTGACCGCCTCGAAAGCGATGGCGACGTACTTCGTGGCCGTGGTCGACGCTGCCGGCAAGGACAACGCCAAGGCTGCCGCCAACTGGCTGATGGGCGACGTCTCGTCCACCGTCAACCGCGAAGGTGTCGATATCGGCGCCGCACCCGTCAAACCGGCGCAACTGGCGCTGATGCTCAAGCGCATCGCCGACGGCACCATCAACAACAAGACCGCCAAGGAACTGTTTGCCGACATGTGGGCCGCCAAATCGGACGACGACAACCTGGTCGATGCGCTGATCGAGTCGAAAGGCCTGAAACAGATCTCGGACACCGGCGCGCTCGAAGCGATCGTTGACGAAGTGCTGGCCAACAATGCCAAGTCGGTCGAGCAGTACCGCGCCGGCAAGGAAGCAGCGATCAACGCGCTGATCGGCCAGGCCATGAAAGCCTCGCGCGGCAAAGCCAACCCGGCCCAGCTGACCGAGCTGCTGAAGGCCAAGCTGGCCGGTTAAACCACGGACCGGCGCCGGCATCCTGCCGAGCGCCGTCTTCATCACCGGACCGCCATGCACCACGCATACGCCGCACCAGGCAGGACGCAGCACTCTCGGTTCAGGCACGCGCAGCCGGCATGAACTGCGCGTCCAGCCCGGCAATGTCGGGCGCCACCCAGTCCGGTTCCACGCACTCGTGCAGGTGGCCGGCGATAAACCGGATCAGGCTGTGCGCCGGCGCCGACAGGCGGCGGTCCTTGCGCGCCACCAGGTACCAGTTGCTCTCGAGCGGAAAGCCGGCCACCGGCAATACTGCCAGCCGTTCGCGGCCCTCCTGCAAGGTGTGCTCGGAAATCACCGACACACCCAACCCCGACGCCACGCTCAGGCGGATCGCCTCGTTGCTCTCGACCTGCATGGTGTTGCCGAGATCCATGCCTTGGGCGCTGAGCCACGACTCGAACATCATCCGCGTGGCCGACCCCGGCTCGCGTACCAGGAAGCGTTCGCCGCGCAGCTGCGCCATCGTTACCGGCGGCCCGCCAGCGGCCCAGTGATCAAGCGGCGCAATCATCTGCAGCGGATTGCGCAGGATGCGCGCGGCCTGCACCTGCGGGCCGCTCGGCGGATGGCTGAACACGTAGAGTTCATCCTCCTGGCGCTCGAAGCGGCCCACGATCTGGGCCCGGTTGCCCACGCTGAGCGTAATGCCGATGTCGGGAAACTGGCGGTAGAACGCGCCCATGATGCGCGGCAGCACGTACTTCGCGGTGGTGACCACGGCCACGTGGATGTGGCCGGTCGCGCCCCCGCGCGCGCGCTCCAGGTAGCCGTTGAAATCGTCGAAGCGGCCCAGCACGTCGCACGCCGCGCAAAACAGTTCCTCGCCCACCGCCGTGCGCTCGAAGCGCCCGTCCTTTTGCTCGAACAGCGGCGCACCGACCGCCTCGGCCAGGCGCTTCATTTGCAGCGAGACGGTGGGCTGGGTCAGGTGCATGGTGCGCGCAGCGGCGGAGATACTGCCGCTACGCACCACTTGCACGTAGATTTGCAGCAGGCGAAAACTGAGGTGGCGGATGTTCATGATGGTCGATGCATAGACGATGCTCTATGAGCTATTGCAGAAGGTTTTATTATTCAATATACGCTGCACTGGGCACAATGACGAGCATTCCAATTAGAAATTTCTCTTCATGCCCGACATTGTTATCGCTTTTTTTGCCCTCGGCCTCTGTGCCGGCCTCGTCAAATCAGACCTGAAACTGCCCTCTCCCACGTACGACACGCTGGCCATCCTGCTGATGCTGGTGCTCGGCTTAAAAGGCGGCATGGCGCTGCACGGCCATGTTACCGGCGCCATCGTCGGCGAACTGCTGGTGGTGGCCGCGCTCGGCGTGGCGCTACCGCTGCTGTGCTACCCGGTGCTGCGGCGCCTGGTGCGGCTCGACCGCCCCAACGCGCTCAGCATTGCCGCCCATTACGGCTCGGTCAGCGCCGGCACCTTTGCTGTCGCCCTGGCGCTGGCCGAACACGAGGGACTGGCCGTGAGCCCGCAGACCACCTTGTACCTGGTGATGCTGGAACTGCCGGCCATCGTGGTGATGCTGTGGTTGCACCATCGGCGCCAGGGGCACCATGGCAGCCCGGGTAGTGGCCAAGATAGTGGTCCGGGCGCGGCCCAGCGCGGCAGTGCGAGCGGCGCCCCGGACGGTCTCCAGCCGGACCGGCCCGGCAGCCACGGCAGCATGGCCATCTGGCGCGAAGCATTCACCAGTCGCGGCGTGGTGCTGCTCGGTGGCGGCGTGCTGATCGGTGCCTTGTACGGGCCACACGGCATGGCGCCGATCGCGCCTGTGATGCTGGGCGGCTTCAAGGCCATGCTGGCGATCTTCTTGCTGGAGATGGGCTTGTGCACGGCGCGCGTATGCCGGCCGCTGCCGTTGCAGCACTGGCGCCTGATGGTGTTTGCGGCCGTGGCGCCGTTCGTGCTGGCCTGGGCCGGGATCGCCGTCGCCACCGTGCTGGGGCTGCCGCCGGGCACCACGCTGGTGCTGGCGGCGCTCACGGCCAGCGCATCGTACATCGCGGCGCCAGCTGCGATCCGCGCCGCCATCCCCCAAGCCGACATCGGGCTGGCAATGCTCGCTGCGCTGGGCATCACGTTCCCGGTCAATGTGCTGCTGGGACTGCCGCTGTACCGGCTGTGGCTGGGACTCTGAGGTCAGGCGGTAATGCTGAGGTTAATGCCCATTTCCACCAGCAGGGTCAGGTCCGCCAGCGAGAAGTCGAGCGTGGGGGTGGCCGCGCCGCGTTCGGAGCTGAACGAGATGCGCAGTTCGGCCGCCACGTCGGCGCGCTCGAAGTGGATGCCGCGCGCGGACGACTCGGCCAGGAAGGTGCGGATCGCCCTGAGCAGCTCGTCGGGATCGTTGTTCGTACCGATGCGTACGTAAAAACCGGAATCGATGCGCACCCTGCCGTCGGGCTTGACGTCGCCACGGCGCCAATCGCCATCGGGCTCGATTGGCAAGCCGTCGCGGATGTCAGCGAGGCCGTCGTCGCCGCCGTGTACCTTCAATGTTGCTATGTTCATGCCTGCCCCGATTGGTCTGTACGCCGACCTGAAAGATTACATCAAAGAAACATCGGCGTCCAGAAGACTAGCACATCACACGATCCCGTAGCGCTCGCGATAGGCGGCCACGGCCTCCTTGTGTTGCAGCAACTGCGGATCGGCGCCAGCGCCGTTCAGGTAGCCGAACAGGTCGTCGAGGTTGCCGATGGAAATGACCGGGATGTTGTACTGGATCGCCACTTCCTGCACTGCCGAGTTGGGCGACAGTTGACCGTCCTTGCCGGCGCGCTCCATGCGGTCGAGCGCGATCAGCACGGCGCACGGCTCGGCGCCGGCAGCGCGGATCATGTCCACCGACTCGCGCACCGAGGTGCCGGCCGAGATCACGTCGTCGATGATGACGACCTTGCCGGCCAGCTTGGCGCCAACCAGGGTGCCGCCTTCGCCGTGGTCCTTGGCTTCCTTGCGGTTGTAGGCAAACGACGTGTTGCGCCCCTTGCCGGCCAGCGCCATCGCGGTGGCCGACGCCAGCGTGATGCCCTTGTAGGCGGGACCGAACAGCATGTCGAACTCGACGCCCGAGTCGAGCAGGGTTTGCGCGTAAAACTGCGACAGCTGGGCCAGCGTGGCGCCGTCATGGAACAGGCCGGCATTGAAGAAGTACGGCGACTGGCGCCCGGCCTTGGTGGTGAACTCGCCGAAGCGCAGCACCCCGGTCTTGACCGAAAACGCGATGAAATCCTGACGTAAATTGCTCATGCTGCCTCATTTCTATTCAATTCTGGAAAGTGCCGGTATTTTACCGCTACACTAGCGCATTCCAAAATTTCGACGCTTTTTCAAGCACTTGCCTTCATGCCAAAAATCATCTCCGCCAACTTGAACGGCATCCGCTCCGCCTCGTCCAAGGGCTTCTTCACCTGGCTGGCCAAGCAGGATGCCGATTTCGTCTGCGTCCAGGAACTCAAGGCGCAGGCGCCGGACATGACGCCGGAGTTTCTCAACCCGGGCGGCTACCATGGCCACTTCCACTACGCCGAAAAAAAGGGCTACTCGGGCACCGGCATCTACAGCCGCATCGAACCGGACCGCGTGGTGATCGGCTTCGGCGCGCCCGAGTTCGACCGCGAAGGCCGCTACGTGCGCTGCGACTTCGGCAACCTGACCGTCATTTCCGTGTACTGCCCGTCCGGTTCATCCGGCCCGGAGCGCCAGGAAGCCAAGTTCCGCTTCATGGACCTGTTCCTGCCGCACCTGCAACTGCTGCACGCGGAAGGCCGCGAGGTGGTGATCTGCGGCGACTGGAACATCGCCCATAAAGAAATCGACCTGAAGAACTGGAAGGGCAACAAGAAGAACTCCGGCTTCCTGCCCGAAGAGCGCGAGTGGATGACCCGCATCTTCGACGAAGTGGGCTACGTCGATGTGCACCGCGGCCTCGACCCGCGCGAAGAGCAGTACACCTGGTGGAGCAATCGCGGCCAGGCCTACGCCAAGAACGTGGGCTGGCGCATCGACTACCACGTCGCCACCCCCGGCATCGCCGCCCGCGCCACCAGCGTGGCCGTGTACAAGGAAGAGAAATTTTCCGATCATGCGCCGTTGATTATCGATTACGCGCACGAGTGATCTGCACACCGCTGCGTGTAAAGATTGATCAAGCGCGTGGGTTCTGATAACGTCAACTACGCGCATATTATCTTTCATTGACCTCATGGACCTTATCGGCACCGGCATCTATCCATTGCACCAGGCTGCGCGCCTGGTGGGGGCAGAGCCGCGCTCGCTGCGACGCTGGTTGCAAGGCTACACGCGCAAATACAAAGGCGAGCACGTGCGGTCGGAGCCGTTATGGGCCACGCAGTTCACCGGCCAGGACTTGCCGGGCGAGGTCATTGGTTTTCGCGACTTGCTGGAGTTGCGCTTGGTGGCGGCGTTCGTCGAGCACGGTGTGGACCTTAAAGTCATCCGCGCCACGATCGAAGCAGCCACCGAGTACTTCGGCAACGATTATCCGCTGACCAACCGCCAGTTCCGCACCGATGGCAAGCACATCTTTCTGCAAGCGGTGGAAGCGGCCACCGGCGATGAAAAGATCGTCGATGTCGTGCACCGGCAATTTGTTTTCTCGGACATCGTCAGTCCATCCCTGTACGCGGGCATCGAGTACGACGAGGAAAGTGCCGTACGCTGGTTCCCGATGGGCAAACGCAAGACCATCGTGCTCGATCCGTCGCTGCAATTCGGCACCCCGATCATCGCCAACGCCGGCATTCCCACCGACACCATTTATGCCTCTTTTATCGCGGAAGGCCGAGACAAGGACATGGTGGCCAGAGTCTTCGACATCACGCCGAGGATGGTGACCGAAGCCATCGAATTCGAAGAAAGACTCGCAGCTTGAAATTCTTCTTCGATAATAATTTATCGCCCTATCTTGCCCACGGCATCAGGGAATTATCGAAGGTTGCTCCTCAAGTAAAACACGTCATCCACTTGACCGACCGCTTCGCGCGGGACGCAAAAGATTTGACCTGGATTGGCGAGCTGGCCCAGGAAGGGCAGTGGTACATTATTTCCATCGATCGTTTCAAGAAACAGCACGGCGCCGAACGTGAGGCCATCCGGCGCGCGGGTCACACCGTATTCATCCTCGATGCGCAATGGTCCACTCAAAGGTTCTGGGCGCAGTCGGAACGTCTCGTCAAATGGTGGCCACAGGTAGTGGCCTATTCAGAATTGGTCGCTGGCGGCGCCTATCGCGTGCCGTGGAAGCATTCTCCCGTCGCCAAGTTCCAGGCCATCCCGTTTTAACACCCTACAAACTGCGCCGGCTCGAAAACTCGCGCCAGTCGCCGCTGAGCGGGTCGAGGAAGCAGATGCGGCGCGCCAGCAGTTTCAGGGGGCGGTCATAGTCGTCCGGGCCGCTCGGCAGCGCCACCGGGTAAAAGGCGTCGTTGATGATCGGGATGCCCAGCGACGACAGGTGCAGGCGCAACTGGTGCTTGCGGCCCGTGTGCGGGAACAGGCGATATCTGGTGTAGTCAGCGTGGTGCTCGATGACGTCGATGATGGTTTCCGAATTCGGCTCGCCCGCTTCTTCCTTCATGATGAAGAACTTGTCGCCATCGACCATGCGGCTCTTGTACGTGAACGGGAACTGCACGCCGTCCAGGCGCGGCGCCAGCGCCTCGTATTCTTTCTCGATCACGCGCTGCTGGAACAGCGACTGGTACGCGCCCCGGCTCTGCTGGCGGCGCGAGAAGATCACCACGCCGGCGGTCTCGCGGTCGAGCCGGTGAATTGGCGTGAGCGCCGGTTCGCCCAGGGTTTTCTTCAGCCGCACCAGCAGTGTCTCGTGCAGGAAGCGGCCGGTCGGCGTCATCGGCAGAAAATGCGGCTTGTCCACCACCACCAGGTGGTCGTCCATGAACAGGATCTCCTCCCGGAACGGGATTGGCGTTTCGACTTCGTCCAACTCGCGGTAGTAAAAGATGCGCATGCCACGGCGGTAGGCGCTGTGCGGCGCCAGCGGTTTGCCGTCGCCATCGACCACGTGGCCGCGGGCCATGCGCTCGCGCCAGGTCGTTTCCGATACATCGACAAAATGCGCGGCCAGGAAGGTGATCATGTCGGGCCACCGGCCTTCCGGCAGCCACAAGTAGCTGGCCGCAACGCCGTCGCGCATCGGCAGCGGCGGTGCGACGGCCGGTGACGGCGCGGACATCAGGACTTGGGCAGCGCCAGCGAGCGGTATGGCGGCAGCTGGTTGACGTCCAGGCCCTTGGCGCGCGCGTACACCGGCAGCACCAGGTTCATGTGGTCGTTCATGTTCTTGATGCGGTCGCTGCCGGTCGGGTGGGTGGACAGGAAGCCGATCGGCTGGCTCTTGTTGATCGCCGCCATCTTCTGCCACAACGCCACACCCGCGCGCGGGTCGTAGCCGGCGCGCGAGGCCAGGTCCAGGCCGACCAGGTCGGCTTCGGATTCGTCGTTGCGCGAAAATTTCAGCGCCGAGACCTGCGCCACGGCGCTGCCGCCGGCGTCGCCCAGGCGCGGGTCGAGGCCGAAGTAGCCGGCCAGCAGCGAGCCGCCCACGCGGGCGACGGTGCTGGTCACGGCATTCTTGCCGGCCTGCGCGCGCGCATGTTCGCGCAGCGCGTGGGCGATTTCGTGGCCCATCACGGCGGCAACTTCGTCGTCGGTCAGATTGAGCTTGGTCAGGATGCCGTTATAAAAGGCGATGCGTCCGCCCGGCATGCAGAATGCATTGACGGTGGGCGAATTGAGCAGGTTCACTTCCCACTTCCAGTTGGCGGAATCCGGGTTCCAGCGCTTGGTAAACGGGATCAGGCGGTTGGCAATCGCGCGCAGGCGTATCAGTTGCGGGTTGCTGTCGGTGGCCACCGCGTCTTTTTCGTGGGCCTGCTTGAGCATCTGGTCGTACTGCAGTTTCGACTGCTGGTTGACCTGGTCGGCGTCGCCGCCGATGCTGCGCATGCGCGACATTCTCTCGACCGGGATGCCGTCGTTCTGTGCCAGGGCCGGCAGCGCCGGCAGCACGCTCATCGCACAGGCCAGCGCCAGCGCGGCGCTCTTGAGTTTAAGCTTTTTCATCTCGTTTATTCCATGGAGCGATTTTGGGGAGCATCAGCATGGCCGGGAAAGCCAGCATGAAGCAGACCATAAAGAACCAGAACCAGCCGGTTTCCGCGACAATATACCCTACCGACGCGTTGATGAATGTGCGCGGCACCGCTGCCAGGCTGGAAAACAACGCGTACTGCGTGGCCGTGTAGCGCGGGTCGGTCGCGCGCGACATGAACGCCACCAGCGCCGCCGAGCCGAGCCCCAGGCTGGCAAACGCTTCGAAGCCGAAGACGGCGCTGAGCAGGAACGGATCGGGCCCCACCTCGGCCAGCCAGGCAAAGCCGAGAATGGCAATCGCCTGCAGCACGCCAAACACCCACAGCGCGCGGTTGATGCCCAGCTTGATCATCCAGATGCCGCCGACCGCGCCGCCGGCCAGGCTGGCCCACCAGCCGGTGGCGTTTGCGGCCAGGCCGATCTGCTTGGTCGTAAAGCCGAGGTCGAGGAAGAACTTGGTCGACAGCGCGGTGGCCATGGTGTCGCCGATTTTATACAGCAGCACGAACATGATGATGATGACCGCCTGTTTCAAGCCGTCGCGCAGGATGAATTCCTTGAACGGCAACACGATCGCTTCCTGCAGATTCTTCGGCGGCGCGCCATACACGGCCGGCTCCTTCGCCAGCAAGGTGCAAACAAAACCGGGCAGCATGAACGCAGCCACGATCCAGAACACGGCCTGCCACGTCATGGTATCGGCCAGCACCAGCCCCAGCGCGCTGGGGATCAGGCTGGCCGCCTTGTAGGCATTGACGATGATGGCCGCGCCCAGGCCCTGCTCTTCCTCCGCCAGGATTTCGCGGCGGTAGGCGTCGATCACCACGTCCTGGCTGGCCGACAGGAACGCAATCACCGCCACGGCCAGCACGATCAACGTCAGTTCCAGCTTCGGGTCGAGCATGCCGATGCCGCCCATGACCAGGAACAGGCCGATTTGCGTGACCGCCATCCAGCCACGCCGGCGGCCGAGCGTGCCGATGCTGTAGCGGTCCATCAGCGGCGCCCACAGGAATTTGAAGGTGTACGGGAACGTCATCAGCCCGAACAGGCCCAAAGCCTTTACATCGAGTCCGGCCGTGGCCAGCCACGCCTGCATCAGGTAGATCAGCGTGTACAGCGGCAGCCCGGAGCTAAAGCCCAGGAACAGGATGGAGATGGTGCGGCCGTTCAGGTAGCTGAACCAGCTTTTCTTCTGTTCCGCGGTGGTCATCGCTATGCTTTCTTACGGAGGCGGAATACCGCCAGGTCGCCGCGCAGGTTGGGCAGGAAATCGACGCGTTTGCCTTCGGCCAGCGCCACGCAGTCGATCACCTCGACGCCGCAGTCGTGCGCCAGGTCGCGGAAATCGTTGATGGTGGCGCAGCGCAAATTGGGCGTGTCGTGCCACTCGTACGGCAGCGATTTCGACACCGGCATGCGCCCGCGCAGCAGCGCCACGCGGTGCGGCCAGTAGGCGAAGTTGGGAAACGAAACGATCACCTCCTTGCCAACCCGGACGATATCGCGCAGCAGCGCTTCCACGTGCTTCATCATCTGCAGCGACGACAGGCACAGCACGGTGTCGAAGCTGTTGTCGCCAAACAGCGCCAGGCCGTTTTCCATGTCCTGCTGCACCACCTGCACGCCGCGGCGGGTGCTGGCCAGCACCTTGTCGTCGGCGATCTCGATGCCGTAGCCGCTGCAGCGCTTGTCGCTTTGCAGGTAGTCCATCATCACGCCGTCGCCGCAGCCGACGTCGAGCACGTGGGCATTGGGCGGCACCCAGTGGGCGATAAAGGCCAGGTCGGGACGGGCCGCGCTCAAGTCGTCGAAATTCATGCGGCCTCCTTGACTGCGTTGATGTCATTCCACACCCGGTCGTAGTACGCACGCACCAGGTTCAGGTAGCGCGGGTCTTCCAGCAAAAAGGCGTCGTGGCCGTGCGGGGCGTCAATCTCGGCGTAAGTCACTTGCCGGCGGTTGTCGATCAGGGCCTTGACGATCTCCTGGCTGCGTTCGGGAGAGAAGCGCCAGTCGGTGGTGAACGACGCCAGGAAAAACTTGGCGCGCGTGGCGGCCAGCGTCTTCGACAGGTCGCCGCCGTGGTGGCGCGCCGGATCGAAGTAGTCGAGCGCCTTGGTGATCAACAGGTACGTGTTGGCATCGAAGTACTCGCTGAACTTGTCGCCCTGGTAGCGCAGGTACGATTCGATCTCGAAGTCCACGCCGAAGTCGAATTTATAGGTGCCGGTGGCCGCAATGTCATCGGCCACGGCGCGCAGCTTGCGGCCGAATTTTTCCGCCATGTCGTCGTCCGACAGGTACGTGATATGGCCGACCATGCGCGCCACCCGCAAGCCGTTTTTCGGCACCACGCCGTACTCGTAAAAGTCGCCGCCGCGGTAGTCGGGGTCGGACAGGATCGCCTGGCGGGCGACGTCGTTGAAGGCGATGTTTTGCGCCGACAGCTTGGCGGTGGACGCGATCACCACGCAGTGGCGCAGGCGGTCCGGGTACATGATGCTCCAGGCCAGCGCCTGCATGCCGCCGAGCGAGCCGCCCATGACGGCGGCAAACTGTGTGATGCCCAGCCGGTCGGCCAGGCGCGCCTGGGCGCTGACCCAGTCTTCCACGGTGACGACCGGGAAGGTGGCGCCGTACGGCTTGCCGGTGGCGGGATTGGTGTGCATCGGGCCGGTGGAGCCGAAGCACGAGCCGAGGTTGTTGATGCCGATGACGAAGAACTTGTCGGTATCGAGCGACTTGCCCGGGCCGACCATATTGTCCCACCAGCCGGTGCTTTTCGGTTTGCCTTCGTATTCGCCGGCCACGTGGTGCGAGGCGTTCAAGGCGTGGCAGACCAGCACCGCGTTCGATTTGTCGGCGTTCAGGGTGCCGTAGGTTTCGTACATCAGCATGTAGTCGCGCAGCTGCGCGCCGCTTTGCAGCGGCAGCGGTTCGGCGAAATGCATGGTTTGCGGGGTGACGTATCCCAGGGATGACATGGTGGTTTCGATTTTTTTATTGGGGCGGCCCCACGGGCCATCTATCAAGGTGGGACCGCGAGGATGGGTCCCACCGACTTACAAGAGCTGTAATTGTTCGACCGCGTCTGCTATTACAGCTGGTTCCATCGAGCGCATGATCTTGCGGGTTTGCGGCATGATGCGCGCAAGGTCGCTGTTCAGGATTTCCTGCTTGACCGAGAGCAGTTGCGCCGGATGCATGGAGAACTCGCGCAGCCCCAGTCCCAGCAACAGGCGGGTGAGCTTGACGTCGCCCGCCATTTCGCCGCACACGGCGACGTCGATCCCGGCTTTATGCCCGGCCGCAATCGTCATGGCGATCAATTGCAGCACAGCCGGATGCAGCGGATTGTAAAGGTGCGCGACCTCATAATCAACCCGGTCGATCGCCAGCGTGTACTGGATCAGGTCATTGGTGCCGATCGACAGGAAGTTCATGCGCTTGACGAACATTGGCAGCGCCAGCGCAGCGGCCGGGATTTCGATCATCGCGCCCACGTCGACGTGCTCGTCGAACTTGACGTGTTCTTCGCGCAGCTCGGCCTTTGCTTGCGCGATCATGGCCAGCGACTGGTCGATCTCGAACGCGTGCGCCAGCATCGGGATCAGGATGCGCACCTTGCCGAACGCCGACGCCCGCAAGATGGCGCGCAGCTGGATCAGGAAAATCTGCGGCTCGGCCAGGCAGTAGCGGATCGCGCGCAGGCCCAGCGCCGGGTTCAAGGCTGTGTGCTCGGCCTGGTCGAGCGGCTTGTCGGCGCCGATGTCGAGCGTGCGGATCGTCACCGGCCGGCCTTTCATGGCCACCACGGCTTTCTTGTACTGCTCGAACTGCTCGTCCTCGGACGGCATCTTGCCCTTGCGGCCCATGAACAGGAACTCGGAGCGGAACAGGCCGACGCCGTTGGCGCCCGCTTCCATCGCGGCCGGGCAGTCCTCGGGCAGCTCGATATTGGCCAGCAGCGTGATCTCGGTGCCGTCCTTGGTAATGGCCGGGGTTTTTTTCAGCTTGCCCAGTTTTTTGCGGGCGCGGATCGCCGCGTTCTGGCGGTCGCGGTACTGCTCGAGCACCACCACGCTGGGGTTGGCGATGACCACGCCGGCGTCGCCGTCGATGATCAGCCAGTCGTCCTGCTCGATCAGCGTCGAGGCGCCCGACATGCCGACGGCGGCCGGGATGTCGAGGCTGCGGGCAACGATGGCCGTGTGCGAGTTCTGGCCGCCGACATCGGTGACAAAACCGATGAACGAGCGGTCGCGGAACTGCAGCATGTCGGCCGGCGAGATGTCGTGCGCGACGATGATCATCTGCGGCTGGAATTCGTCGTCGCCCAGCTTGACCGGCGGCGGCAATATCTGCTCGGTGCCCATCAGTACTTTTAACACCCGCTCGGCCACCTGCTGGATGTCGGCCTTGCGCTCGCGCAGGTACGGGTCTTCGATTTCGTCGAACTGCGCCGACAGTTCATCGATCTGGGTGAGCAGCGCCCATTCGGCGTTGTAGTGGCGCGCGCGGATGATGTCGAGCGGCGCCTCGGAAATCATGGGGTCGGAGAGGATCAGCGCGTGGACGTCGATGAACGCACCCAGTTCCGTCGGGGCGTCCTTGGGCAGCTCGTTCCACAGGGTTTGCAGTTCCTTGTGCACCTGGGCCAGCGCCTGCTGCAGGCGCAGCACTTCGGCTTCGAGGTGCTCCTCGGCCACCAGGTAGTGCTTGACGTCGAGCGCGGCAGGCGCCAGCTTGTGGGCGCGGCCGATCGCGATCCCGCGCGACACCGGGATGCCGTGCAGGGTAAACGAAGCCATGGGGGCGCCGGAATAAGGACGGGAGCGGCCGCGATCCGAAGGCATTACTCGCCTTCGCCGAACTTGTCGTTGACCAGTGCAGTGAGGGCCGCGATGCATTCCTTCTCGTCAGCGCCGTCCGCTTCGAGCAGGACCTTGGCGCCCTTGCCGGCGGCCAACATCATTACGCCCATGATGGACTTGGCGTTGATGCGGCGCGAATTGCGGCTCAGCCAGACGTCGCTCTGGAACTTGGCGGCCAGCTGGGTGAATTTGGCGGACGCGCGTGCGTGCAGGCCGAGCTTGTTGATAATCTCAAGTTCTTGCTGAATCATTTTTATATTGTCTCTTCGAAAAACTGCGAGAAAGCCGCACTCTAAAAATCCCGCGCCAGTCGAATTTATCCGACGCGAATCCGGTTATCGACGCGCACCGCCCCACTTTGCGCACCGGCCAGGGCCATCTCGACGACCACGTCCAGCGTATCGCGGCGGTAGGTGATGGCCCGCAACAGCATCGGCAAGCTGATGCCGGCGATCACTTCCACCCTGCCCGCGTCCGCCAGGCGGTCGCAGCAATTGGACGGCGTACCGCCCTTCACGTCCGTCATGACCAGCACGCCATCGCCGTCGTCGAGCCGTTTGATCGCCGCCGCCGCCAGTTGCTGGACTTGCCCGAGATCCTGGTCGGCGATCACGTCGATCGCTTCCAGCAGCTCGGTGGGACCACGAAACACGTGGGCGCAGGCGGCAATAAATGCCTGCCCCAGCGGCGCGTGCGTCATAAGCAGTATGCCAACCATATTCTTAATCCGCCAGTGAGCGCGGACTAAATTGCGGCCGTCCGGCAAAATTATTTTGAATTTGCATCTTTTTTAACCGGCCGACACGGCCGCTTCCACCGCGTCGATGAAGGTGGCTGCCACCGGGAAGCCCGCTTGCTGGGTAATTTCCTGGAAGCAGGTCGGACTGGTGACGTTGACTTCCGTCAGGCAGTCGCCGATCACGTCCAGGCCCACCAGCAGCAAACCGCGCGCGGCCAGGGTCGGGCCGATGGCGTTGGCGATCTCGAAGTCGCGCTCGGTCAATGGCTGGGCCACGCCAAGGCCGCCGGCGGCCAGGTTGCCGCGCACTTCGCCGTTTTGCGGAATGCGCGCCAGCGAAAACGGTACCGGTTTGCCGGCGATGACCAGGATGCGCTTGTCGCCCTTGGCGATGTCCGGGATGAAGCGCTGCGCCATGATGGTGGTTGCACCATTTTGGGTCAGTGTCTCGATAATCGCGCCCAGGTTCATGGCATCGGGCTTGACGCGGAAGATGCCGGTGCCGCCCATGCCATCGAGCGGCTTCAGGATGATGTCGCCATGTTCGGCCTGGAAGGCGCGGATGCGGGACTCGTCGGCCGTGACCAGCGTGGGCGACGTGTATTGCGGGAACTGGGCAATCGCCAGTTTTTCACTGTGGTCGCGGATCGCCGATGGCTTGTTGAATACCTTGGCGCCCTGGGCCTCGGCCAGCTCGAGCATGTAAGTGCCGTAGATGTATTCCATGTCGAACGGCGGGTCCTTGCGCTGGACGATGGCGTCGAACTCGCCCAGGTTGGTTTCCACCGCCGGCGCGGCGCGGTACCAGTCGGTAGCGTCGCCGGTAAAGCTGATCTGCGACGCCTTGGCCGTGGCGATACCGCCCAGCACGGCCATATCTTTTTGCTCGAAGGCATACACGGTGTGGCCGCGCCGGTTGGCCTCGACCATCATGGCGTAGGTGGAGTCCTTGTAGGTCTTGAAGGTGGACAAGGCATCGGCGAGGAAAGCAATTTTCATGAAAGCGTCCGGTGGGGTGAAGGCCTGATTTTAGCCGAGATTCTCAATACACTTCCGGATTGGGGTCGGTGCGCTCCATCTCCAGCGACGCCGCCAGCAGCGCCAGCCGCGCCACCACGCCGTACACATAGAACCGGTTGGGCGCTGCCGTGCCCGGCTTGGCCTTCAGGTCGGGCACCGCGTGCTGCTGCGCGAACGCCAGCGGCACGTACTGTGAGCCCGGCGCATTGAGGTTCTGGTCGACGCCTTTTTCGGCATGGACGCGGTAAAAACCGCCGACCACGTAGCGGTCGATCATGTACACGACCGGCTCGGCCACATCGTCCTTGATGCTCTCGAAGGTGGGCACGCCTTCCTGGATGATGAAGTCGGTCACTTCCTTGCCATCCTTGATGACGATCATCTTGTCGCGCTGGGCCTGCGTCAAGTCCTTGATTTCACTGGAATCCTTGATGGTCAGGATGCTGGTGCCATAGGTGCCGGCGTCGGGCTTGATGATCACGAACGGCTTTTGTTCCTTCATGCCGTACTCTTTGTATTTCTTCTTGATCTTCGAGAGCAGCGTATCGACATTGGCGGCCAGGCACTCGTAGCCCTCGCCGGTGCGGAAATTCACTGCATCGCACTTGGCGTGCAGCGGGTTGAACATCCACGGATCCACACCGATCAGCTTGCCGAATTTCTTCGCCACTTCGTCGTAGGCGTTCAGGTGGTTGCTCTTGCGGCGCAGCGCCCAGCCCGCGTGCAGCGGCGGCAGCAGGCTTTGCTCATGAATATTTTGCAAGATGTCGGGAATGCCCGCCGACAGGTCGTTATTGAGCAGCACCGTGCACGGATCGAAGTCTTTCAGCCCCACGCGGCGGCCGTTGGCCGAGCGCACCAGCGGTTCCACCACCAGCATATTGCCGTCCGGCAGAGCGATCGGCGTGGGCTGGGTGACCTCGGGCGACAGCGAACCGAGGCGCACGTGCAAGCCGGTCTGGCGGAAAATCTGCATCAGGCGGGCGACGTTTTGCCAGTACGTGGGGTGGCGCTGGGTGATTTCCGGGATCATCAACAGGTTGCGCGCGTCGGGGCAGTACTTGTCGATAGCAGCCATGGCAGCCTGCACCGACAAGGGCAGCATCTCGGTCGCCAGGTGGTTGAAACCGCCGGGAAACAGGTTGGTGTCCACCGGGGCCAGCTTGTAGCCGGCGTTGCGCATATCGACCGAGCAATAGAATGGCGGCGTGTGCTCTTGCCACTCGAGGCGGAACCAGCGCTCGATGGCGGGAGTGGCGGCCAGGATCTTTTCTTCGAGGTCGTGGAGCGGGCCGGTCAGGGCCGTGGCGAGATGGGGAACCATGTTTACTTCCTTAAATGATGCGGGAGGACGACCCTCCAGGCACGCTGAAACACCGAATATTACCTTGTGGACAACCTACATCGGGGCGATAACCCTATTTTAAAGGCGGAAATAAAAAAAAGCCCCCGCACAAGTGCGGAGGCTTTTTGAACAACGTTGCAACGCTATTACATGTCGGATTACATGTGGTAAGCGGACTCGCCGTGGGTGGTGATGTCCAGGCCTTCGCGTTCCTCTTCTTCCGGCACGCGCAGACCGATCACCATGTCCACCAGCTTGAAGGCGATGAAGGCAACCACTGCCGACCACACGATGGTGACGCCCACGCCGGTTGCCTGGATCAGCACTTGGCCGCTGATCGAGTAGTCGGCCGATGGCTTGTTGGCCACGTAGTCGAAGATGCCCTGGCCACCGAGCGATGGCGCAGCGAACACGCCGGTCAGGATGGCGCCCAGGATGCCGCCCACGCCGTGCACGCCGAACACGTCCAGCGAGTCGTCGGCGCCCAGCAGGCGTTTCAGGCCATTCACACCCCACAGGCAGATCACGCCAGCGAGCAGACCCATGATCAGCGCGCCCATTGGGCCGACGAAGCCGCACGCCGGGGTAATCGCGACCAGGCCCGCTACCGCACCCGAAGCGCCACCCAGCATCGATGGTTTGCCTTTGAAGATCCATTCAGCGAAGACCCACGACACGGTGGCAGCTGCGGTGGCCAGCAGGGTGTTGATGAAGGCCAGGGCCGAGATGTCGCCAGCTTCCAGCGGCGAACCGGCGTTGAAACCGAACCAGCCGACCCACAGCAGCGAAGCGCCGATCATGGTCATGGTCACCGAGTGCGGCGCCATCGATTCGCGGCCGTAGCCGACGCGTTTGCCGATCACGTAAGCACCGACCAGGCCGGCCACAGCGGCGTTGATGTGCACCACGGTACCGCCGGCGGTGTCGAGCGCGCCGTGCTGGAACAGGTAGCCGGCTTTGGCGGTCTCGGTCGCCAGGGTAGCGGCATCCTTGATCGCGTCAGGACCGGTCCAGAACCAGACCATGTGGGCGATAGGCAGGTACGAGAAGGTGAACCAGATCACCACGACCAGCAGGACGGCGGTGAACTTGGCGCGTTCGGCAAATGCGCCGACGATCAGCGCGCAGGTGATCGCTGCGAACGTAGCCTGGAAGGCAACGAACATGAACTCCGGAATCACTACGCCTTTGCTGAAGGTGGCGGCGTAGGCGAAAGTGCCCTTGACCGGATCGTAGATATTGTTGAGGAAGGTGCGGTCATGCAGGTTGCCGAAGAATGCATTGCCTTCGGTAAACGCCAGCGAGTAACCGTAGATACACCACAGCACGACGATCACGGCAAAGATCATGAAGACCTGCATTAGGATCGACAGCATATTCTTGGAACGGACCAGGCCGCCGTAGAACAGGGCCAGGCCAGGAATCGTCATCATGATTACCAGCAGCGTGGCCACCATCATCCAGGCGTTGTCGCCCTTTTGCGGCGTGGGCGCGGCGGCAGGAGCGGTTTCAGCCACGGTGGCGGTGGCCGCCGCAGGCGCAGCGGCGGGTGCAGCGGCAGCTTCCGGTGCAGCGGCGGTGGCGGCGGCCACCGGCGCATCAGCCGGCTTGGCGTCTTGTGCATGGACCGGTGCGGCAAGAGCGAACAGCAGAGATACCCCAGCTAGCAACGTTGTTATAGTTTTCTTCATCTAAATCCCCTTAAAGAGCTTCGTTGCCGGTTTCGCCGGTACGAATGCGGATCACCTGTTCCAGGTTGTACACAAAGATCTTGCCATCACCGATTTTGCCGGTGCGGGCTGCACCTTCGATCGCTTCGATCGCCTGCTCGACGATGCTGTCATCGACAGCCGCTTCGATCTTGGTCTTCGGCAGGAAGTCCACGACGTATTCGGCGCCACGATACAGTTCGGTATGCCCTTTTTGGCGGCCGAAACCCTTCACCTCGGTCACCGTGATGCCCTGCACGTTGATCGCCGACAGTGCTTCGCGGACTTCATCGAGCTTGAACGGCTTGATAATGGCGGTAATCATTTTCATGAGAGCCTCGCTTAGAAAGTTTTGGAAATGGTCACAACTGCGCCCGATTTACCGAGGTTTTTGCCGTTGCGGCCCACGTATGCATCGGTATTGGTCTTGACCGCGGCGACGGCAACGGAAAACACGCCAAAGTCCTTGGTCACGCCGACCTTGTAGTCGCTGTAGCTGACAGCGCTGTTGTTCTTGACCTTCTGGTGACCGGCATGGAGATTGAGCACAAAGCCGTCGTAGACGTCGTAGTTGAACTGGCCGTCGAGGTAGCCGCTGTTCTTGCTGTCGGCAGTGCCGAACAGGTTGCTGGTCGAGTGCGAGTACTTGACCGAGAACGGACCGGCGCTGACCTGGGCATACAATTCGAAGGTATTGGCGTTGGTCGGCAGGCTGTTCGACGGGTAGGCGTAGTACAGTGCGCCAACGTCGTAGGCGACGGTGTCGGTGATCTGGCCACGCTTGCCGGCATACAGGTCGAATTCGTACGAAGCATCGCCGCCGCCGTCCTTGATCCACTTGATATTGGTGGCCCAGGCCCCTATATATACACCGGTGGGGTTGTTGACATAGTCAACACCGCCCTGCACGGCTGGTTGCAGACGGGTTTGCGAAATGCCGCGGTAACGGTAATCGCTGACAACGGCGACGTTATAGGTGATCTGGTTGTCTGGAACGGCTTCGGCAGCGGGTTGCGCTTCCTGGGCCTGCGCTTGAGCGCTCATGGTGGCGAATGCTAAGGTCAACGCTGCTGCTGTCAGGGTCCGGGTCAGGCTTTTGTTTTGGCTCTTCATCATTTTGTCCTTGTAGTTATCGAAACTGAATACAGATACTAGGTGCGATGCGGGTAAAATCCTTGTGAAGCGAAGCGTTAAGCATTCCCTGGCTTCTATAGCAGAATGCGTGCCAGCTACGTTGCCTGGTAGATAGCAGTAGTTGCCTGCTTTGTCATGGGCGACAGGGTGCCGGCTCTGACAAAAGTGATAATTTGGAAGGGAAATTGGCCGCGCTGTTTGAATTTGCACCACACCGATACACGGACGCACTTCAATGGTGCATCCGTCCAGCCACCAGATCAAGGAATATTATGGATATGAATACTTTTTTTAACGACTTGCAGAACAAGATCTCCAAGGCCGTCGAAAATTCGCCCGCCAAGGACATCGAGAAGAACGTCAAGTCCATGATGACCCAGGGCTTCTCCAAGCTCGACCTGGTTACCCGCGAAGAGTTCGATATTCAGACCCAGGTGCTGGCCAAAACCCGCGCCAAGCTGGAAGCCCTGGAAACGCGCCTGGCGGCGCTCGAGGCGAAAGCCGCACCGGTGCAGCCGGCTGCCGTGGCGCCGGAACCGAAAGTGGAGATCGCCAAAGGCGAGGTGCTGTAAGCAAGCTGCCGGCGGGTAATCTGCCGGCGTATTGTTGAGATTATTTGCCGACGCGGAAGTAGTCGGCATCGAGATACGCCGGGGCACCGCTGGCTTCCGGCGCCTGCGTTGCCAGCAGGCCCACTTGCGCCCCCACCCAGCGTCCCACACTGGCCATGAACGGCTGCCCCGCCAGCGTGTACTGCTTGCCGTCCATACTGTAAGAGAAGCGCACCACCGCGCCTTCGCTCACTTGCGCCCGCAGGTACAGCGCTTGTTTATCCGCATGTTTGTTCCCTCCCTGGTCCAGCGGTCTTAACACCTGCACCTGCTCCTTGCAGGCGGCAGCCGGTTCTGCGCAGGTGGCCAGCACCAGCTCCCTGCCATTTTTCCCTTGCTGTACGCCGATCCACGCGTATTGAATCCCCAGTACCACCAGGCCCGCGCGGCTCAGGTCGCCCTGCACGGCGATACGGGTATCGACCGTGAAGGCCGGCGCCGGGAATTTTTGCGTCAGCACGGAAGGCACGTCGCGCACGCTGCCCCCTACCGGCGCCGCCTGCGCATGCAACCGCAAACTGCCCTGCTTTGCCGTGAGTTCATACCAGCCCGGCGCCTCGTTGGCGTTCCACTGCCATTGCAGCCCCAATTTGGCGGCGTTGAATTCGTCGCCTGCCGGCGGCGCCTTGATGCCGCTGTCCGTGCCGGCCGGCTTGTCGTGCACCAGCACCGGCTCGCCCGTGCCCTTGCCCGCCTTGTCCTCGCCGATCACCGGCCAGCCGTCGTGCCAGCGCATCGGCTGCAAGTGCACGATGCGGCCGTATGCGCGCTTGTCCTGGAAGTGATAGAACCAGTCGCGTCCTTTCAGATCATCGACCCACGCGCCCTGGTGCGGGCCGTTGGTGGTGGAGCCGCCCTGCGCCATCACGATGCGGTCCTGGTATGGCCCGGCGATGGTGCGCGAGCGGAATACCGACTGCCAGCCGTGTTCCACGCCGCCGGCCGGCGCGAAGATGTAGTAGTAGCCGTCCTTCTTGTAAAACTTCGGACCTTCCAGCGTGGTGTAGCCACTGAGCTTGTTGCCATCGATGATGTCCTTACCGCGCTGGTCGAGCAGCGTGCGCGCCTCCGGGTCCATCTCGCGCAAGGTCAGGATGTTGTTGAAGCCGGCGCGGCTCTTGGCCCACGCGTGCACCAGGTAGGCCTTGCCGTCGTCATCCCACAGCGGCGACGGATCGATGATGCCTTTGCCGGGCAACAGCAGGTGCGGCTCGCTCCACGGTCCGGCAAAGCTGGTGGCGGTGATCACGTACACGCCGAAATCGGGATCGGGATAGAAGATCCAGAATTTGCCGGCGTGATGGCGCAGCGACGGCGCCCACACGCCCTTGCCCGGCTGCGGCGTGGCGAACGCCTGCGCCGGCACCAGCTTGGGCAGCGCATGGCCCACCAGTTCCCAGTTGACCATGTCGGTCGATTGCAGCAGCGGCAGTCCTGGCGCGTTGCTGAAGCTCGACGCGGTCATGTAGAACGTGGTGCCGACGCGGATGGCGTCGGGGTCGGAATAGTCGGCGTACAGGATCGGGTTCTGGTAACGGCCGTTGCCGAGGTCGGCCACCCACGGGCCGCCCGGTTGTGCGGGAGTTTGAGCAATCGACCACGGCGCGCTGCACAGCAGCGCCAGCGCGGCGGCGGTTTTCATTATTTTCATTTTGTCTCCTGCGGTTTGGCAGCAAGCGGCGCAATGGTAAAGCTGTAGCTGGCCGGTTCGAGCTTGATGCGGTACTTGGCGTGGGCCCGGCCGGTGAGGTTCCAGCCGGTGTCGCCGCCCACGCCGCTCTGGGCCAGGTCGATCAGCAGTGAGCCGTCGCCGTGCGGCGCAATCTCCGAGCTTTTCCAGGCGCCGCGCGGGCGCAGGTACAGGTCTTCGTAGGGGAACGCCAGCGCGTTGACCGACAGCGGCGCGGCACCCTTGACGGTGATGCCGCTGCCCCGGGAGTTGAACAGAGACAGCCAGCGCACGCCGGTCTTGTTGCCGCTTTCCTGTGGGCGGCTGTAGCCGTGGTACTGGTCTGCCACCTTGCCGGTATAGCGGCCGATGGCGTAGCCGGTGGCGCGGTCGGCATACGATTCCTGCGGTCCGCGGCCGTACCACGCGATGGTGTCGAGCGTGTTGTCGTTGTCGAAGCGCAGGCCCAGGCGCAAAGGATCGGGCAAGTCGTCGCGCAGCGGCGTAAACGTCGCGGCCACACCGAGCGCGCCATCGGCATCAAGGGTATACATCGTTTCCCAGTGGGCGGCGCCGGCGCCAAAGCTATACAAGACTTTTACCCGGTTGCCGTCCAGCGTGACCGAGCGCACGTGGCGCTGTTCCGAGAATGTTTTCCAGACCTGGTGCGTCTTGTCCACGCCAGCGCCTTCATCGTTGTCGATCAGCCCGCGCCAGAAGTTCGGTGCGCCGCCCTTGAGCATGGTCTTGCCATTTACCGCGTAGTCCACCAGGCCGGTCTTCGCATCGAGCCGCAAGACGGCCGGGCCGCCAGCGAGGCGGATGTCGTCGCCCGCGCGCGTTGGCTGGACCGCTTTGGCCGTCGCCGCCGGTTTGGAAGCTGGCACCGTGACGAACTGCGACCAGCCCACCACCGTGCCGGCCACCACGCCCTTGACCGAATCGGTGCGGGCCTTGGCGCGCAAGGTCACCAGTTGTTCGCCGCCGGTCGAACGCAGCTTGGGCAGCCTGACCTCCACCTGGCGGCTCGCGCCTGCAGCGACGGCCGGCACGGTCAGCGCACCGCGCGTGACCTCGTTGCCGTCGTTGGTGAGCACCCAGTCGAAATCGAGGTCGGACGTATCGCGGAAGTCGTAGCGGTTGACCACAGTGACCTTGCCGGACCTGGGATCGCCCTCGAACACCAGCGGTGAATACACCTTCTGCACTTCGTAGTATTCGGGATCGGGCGTGCGGTCCGAACGCACCACGCCATCGCCCACCACGCTGTTATCGCCTACCTTGGGATTGACATCGAAGCCGGACGCCCAGTAGCGGCGGCCCTTGTCGTCGGTGGCAAACACGGTCTGGTCCACCCAGTCCCAGATAAAGCCGCCCTGCAGTTTTTTATGGGCGCGGATGACCTGCCAGTAGTCTTCCATGTTACCGAGCGAGTTACCCATCGCGTGCACGTATTCGCACTGGATCATCGGCTGGGTGAAGCGCGGATCGACCGCATAGTCGACCATCTTTTCGATGTCGTCGTACATCGGCGCATAGATGTCCACGTAGGCGTTGGGCTTGTGGGTTTCGCCGATGGTGCCGTAGCCCAGGTAGCTGACCAGGCGGGTGGGATCGTTGGCGCGGATCCACTGCGCCGCGTGCTCGAAATTGGGCCCGGTGCCGGCCTCGTTCCCCAGCGACCAGAAGATGATCGACGGCGCGTTCTTGTCGCGTTGAACCATGCGCGAGACGCGGTCGAGGTGGGCCGCGCGCCACTGCGGCTTGTACCCGAGCTGCACCTGTTCGCGGTAGCCGGGCACCTTCGAGTGGTCGCCCAAATGCATGTAGGCGTGCGATTCGATATTGGCCTCGTCCATCACGTACAGGCCGTATTCGTCGGCCAGGTCGTACCAGCGCGGATCGTTCGGATAATGCGAGGTACGCACGGCGTTCACGTTCGCCTGCTTCATCATCTCCACGTCCTTGCGCATCAGGTCCAGCGACATCACCCGGTACGTGACCGGATCATGCTCGTGGCGGTTGGCGCCCTTGATCATGATGCGCTTGCCGTTGACGCGTACTTCGCCATCCTTCATCTCCACCGTGCGGAAGCCGATGCGGCGCGACGTGGCCGATACGAGCTTGCCGTCGGCATCAAGGTATTCGATCAGCATGCGGTACAGGTTGGGCGTCTCCGCCGACCAGGCACGCACCTTGGGCAGCACGCCGGCTATGGTGGCGGCACCGCCGTCGACCTTCGCCTTGCGGGAAAATACTTCGCGCTCGCCGTCGAACAGCGTGACCGCGATTTCGCCCGCCGCGGGCGCGCCGGCCACCGGGGTGCCGGCCAATTCGGCCTTCAGCTTGAACACGCCGTCGGTGTACTGTTTGTCGAGCAGCGCGGTGACGGTGTAGTCGCGCAGCCAGGCTTTGGGTTCGGCGTACAGGTACACGCTGCGCTCGATGCCGGACAGGCGCCAGAAGTCCTGGTCTTCCAGGTACGAGGCGTCGGCCCAGCGATAGACTTCGATGGCGATATTGTTCTTGCCCGGTTTGAGGTAGCGATTGAGCCTGAATTCGGCGGGCAGCTTGGAGTCCTCCGAATAGCCCACCTTCTCGCCGTTGACCCAGATGTAGTAGGCCGAACCGGCCGCGCCCACGTGCAGAAACACTTCGCGCCCTTCCCAGCCGGCCGGCACCACGAAGTCGCGCCGGTACGAACCCACGTCGTTGAAGGCGTCGGGCACATGCGGTTCGTCGAGCGGGAATGGATAATCGACGTTGGTGAAAATCGGTTTGCCGTAGCCCTGCGCCTGGATCATGCCCGGCACCTGGATGGTACCCCAGCGGCTGGTGTCGAAATCGTTGCGGTAGAAATCTTTGGGGCGTTCGCCGGGCGTATTGGAATGGGCGAACTGCCAGGTGCCGTCGAGCGACAGGTAGTACTGCGAGGCGGCCATGTCGCCGGCCATCGCCTTGTCGCGGCTCTCGAAATTGAAGAAGGTCGCCTTCATCGGTTCGCGGTTCACGGCCACCACTTCCGGTTGCTGCCACTCGGTGAGCGTCGTTGATGCGGGGCCGGCGTGCACCCCGACCGAGAGGGACGCCAGCGCCAGCAGGCATGCGTGGACAGAAGCGGTTTTTTTGGCCATGGGCTGTTCTACCTTTTCATGAAAACGATGACAAAGATGCCAACACCGAGTATAGGCGATGGATGGCGCCGGAGGTCATGCCCTCCGGTCAATTGCTTGCGCGTTTAGGCAGCGTGATGGTGAAGATGGTGGACCACAGCCGCGAGGGTGCCCCCATGGGCAGCAGCACATCGCCGTCACCCGCACTGGAACTGGCGCTGGCGTCGTCGCCCAGCTTCGACAAATCCCAGCGCATCGACACCGGATACTGCCTGCTGTCCGGCGGCAGCAGCACCAGTGCATTGCCTGCGACGGCAAGGCCACCACGCTCGGCGCGCAGCGCGCTGGTGGCGGGCGGCGGCAGCGTTGGACCTGGCGCCGCATCGGGCGGCGCGGCGGCGCGGCGCTTGGGCGGTGGCGGTTCCACCGGCGCCTGGTAGTGCACCACCAGGTCGCCCTGCACGTCGCGCGGCGACGTCCATTCACGCAGTTTGCCGTCCGGTCCCTTGATGTCGCGCGTGGCCAGCGGCACGTTGCCGTGGCTGTCGCGCACCGTCAGCTCCTTGAGCGTGACGGCCACCGTCTCCCCTTGCTCGACCACGAGCGGCAGCTGCAACAACGCAGTATCGGCGCCCACCTGCACGTCGGGCACCTTGAGCGTGACATCGACCATGCCGATGCCGACGCCAGCCTTGTCGGCATGGTTGAACGGTGCTGGCTGCAGCAGCAGCAACAGCGGACGTGGTGGCGGTGGTGCGGCCGCCGCCGCATCCTGGTCCGGCGCTTGCGCCATCGCGCCGCCCGCCGCCAGCGCCAGCAAGCCGGCCTGGATGGTTCGCAAACCCGTTCGATGAATCACAGTGGCAATGCGCATATCGGGCTCCACAAAATCGACGATCAACAACTTTACCATCTATCAATGTTTCCTTGCGCAAGGTAGCACCGCTCCTGCCGCAGATCAAGGCCCGGCCTGGCCCACCCGCTACACTCGCGGCAGCCCGTGACCACGTAGGGGAAACACATGAGCCTGGCCGTACTCAAGAGCCGCGCCCTCGCGGGCATGGAAGCGCAGCAAGTCAATGTCGAGGTACACCTGGCCAACGGCCTGCCGGCCTTCACCATCGTCGGCCTCGCAGATACCGAAGTGAAGGAAGCCAAGGACCGCGTGCGCGCCGCGATCCAGAACGGCGGCTTCGAGTTTCCCGCCCAGCGCATTACCGTCAATCTCGCGCCGGCCGACCTGCCCAAGGAATCGGGCCGTTTTGATTTACCGATCGCACTGGGCATCCTGGCCGCCTCGCGCCAGATTCCCGCCGATATCCTGGACCAGTACGAGTTTGCCGGCGAGCTGTCGCTGTCGGGCGAGCTGCGGCCGATCCGGGGGGCGCTGGCGATGTCGCTGGCGATGACGCGCGATGCCGGACGTGATTGCGGACACAGTGGCGAGCACGGTAAAGAGCCTGTCAAGCAGCGCACTCCGCCCGGTAAAGCTGACCGCCGTGGCTTCATCCTGCCGCAGGCCAATGCCGACGAAGCGGCGCTGGTGAACGGCGCCGCCATCTACCCGGCCAGTTCGCTGCTGCAAGTGTGCGCCCACCTGGCGGCCAGCTCACCCGAGGCGAGGCTGACCCGGCATACGTCTGCGCTGGCGGTGTCCAGGACCGAGGTGGCCGACCTGGCCGACGTCAAGGGCCAGTTCATGGTCAAGCGCGCGCTGGAGGTGGCGGCGGCCGGCAACCACAGCCTCTTGATGGTGGGCCCGCCCGGCGCCGGCAAGACCATGCTGGCGGCGCGCTTTCCCGGCCTGCTGCCGCCGATGACCGACGACGAAGCGCTGGAAGCGGCGGCCGTGCAGTCGCTCACCGGCGGCTTCCGGATCGAGGACTGGAAGCGCAGGCCGTTTCGTGCGCCACATCATACGGCATCCGGCGTGGCATTGGTGGGCGGCGGCGGCTATCCGCGTCCTGGCGAAATCTCGCTGGCCCATCGCGGCGTGCTGTTCCTCGACGAACTGCCCGAGTTCGACCGGCGCGTACTGGATGTGCTGCGCCAGCCGATGGAGTCGGGCCGCGTTACCATCTCGCGTGCGGCGCAGCAGGCCGAGTTTCCCGCCCACTTTCAGCTGATTGCCGCGATGAACCCATGCCCGTGCGGCTACCACGGCCATCCCAGCGGCGTATGCAGCTGCACGACCGAGCAGATCGCCCGTTACCAGGGCCGCATCTCCGGCCCCCTGCTCGACCGCATCGACATGCAGATCGAAGTCTCCGCCGTGGAACCCGACACCCTGGCCGCCGACGCCGACGGCGAACCCTCGAGCGCGATCGCTGTCCGCGTCCAACGCGCCGCCGAGATCCAGCTGGCGCGCCAGGGCAAGCGCAACCAGTACCTTACCACCCGCGAAATCGACCGCCTGTGCAAGCCCGACAAGGCGGGCAAGGCCAAGCTCAAACGCAGCATGGAACACTTCCAGTGGTCGGCCCGCGCCTACCACCGCATCCTGCGCGTGGCCCGCACCATCGCCGACCTGGCCGGGGCGGAAGGCATCGGCGAACAGCATATCGGGGAGGCGGTGCAGTATCGGCGGGCGTTGAAGGATCGGTGAGTGCCCGGGCTGTGAGAGAATCACGCCATGAATTCAACCCGCAGACAACCAATCGCCGTCGCCTTGCTCCTGTTCGCAGCGCTCACCGGTACCGCCCGCGCCGAAGACACGCCTGCCCCAACTCCGGCCACCCAGCCCATCCCCTACTCCGGCAAAATCGTCAGCGCCACCGGCACCGTGCCGGAGCAAGCCGCGATCTTTGCCGACTGCCAGGATGGCAGTGAGCGCATCCATGGCCAGATCGAAGCCGACACCTACCGCATCGACCTGCCGCCCGCCGTCACGTGCACCGTGGTGCTCGGTGACACGGACTGGGAAGCCGATACCCAATTAGTGTCCGATGCCGCCACCGCCATTCCGCAAACCATGCTGCTCTACCCGCTGCCGGTGCCGCAGCCGGACATCGCGCGCGAACTGATCGAGATGGGTGCGCAGGACCGCGCGGTGCGCCAGGCCTGGGCTGCCGGCAAACGCGATGCCGCGTCAGAAAAGAAGTTTGCGGCGGACGATCGCAAACGCCAGCGGCGCCTGCGCCAGATCATTACTACCAAGGGTTGGCCGACGATTTCAATGGTAGGCGCGCAAGCTGCCAACGCGGCGTGGCTGGTTGCGCAGCACGCGCCACCGGCGCAGCTCAAGCACTGGGCGGTCTTCATGCGCGCGGCGGCCGCCAGGCATGAAATCAGGCTGGTCAACCTGGCCACCACGCTGGACCGCGTGCGCATGTATGAGAAGCGGCCGCAGATTTACGGCACCCAGTACAGCACCCGCAACGATGGCGCGATCCAGTTCTACTGGATCGAGGACATCGCCAATATCGACAAGCGGCGCCTGGAAATGGGCATGTCCTCGTTTGCCGCGTTGCAGGCGCAACTGGCCAAGCCGCCTAAACCGGCCGAGCCGGCCCCTCCTGTTAGTCCTGTTACTCCTGTTACTCCTGCCACCCCTGCTACTCCTGCCACCTCTGCTACTGCTGGGGAATAGCTTCCTGAATCAGCTCAAACCTCCCACTGTACCTTCACCGTCAACGACTTGTTAGTAGTATCGGGATCGCGCGTGCGATCGCGCGAAAAGCCCACCGACATCGAGCGGCCATGGCGCCACAGGTGACGGTACAACAGCGAGCGGTGCATCTGCCGCTCGGCCCACGGCTCCAGCCCCGAGACGCCGTCGTCGCGGCGCGCGGCCGACGTGGTTTGCGCCAGCAGCCGCAATGAGTCGGCAGCCGTGAAGTGCAGCATGCCCAGCGCGCGCCAGCCATTGTCCACGAATGCCGGTCGGCCCAGGGTGCCCTGCACCCATGCACGGTTGAGCCGGAAATCGGTCTCGATCGACCAGCCACGGGTGCCAGGCAACGGCAGGCGCAAGCCCAGGTCCACGATGGCGTTGCCGCCGCTGCCCACGCGGTCGGCATCGACGTCGAGCTGGCGGCCCAGCGTGACTTCGGCATTGAACTTGGTCATCCACGACAGCGGCGACGATTCGAAACCGAAATGCACGGCTGGCACATCGTGCAGAGGCCCCAGTCGGCGGCCGCGCTGCTGGTCAAAGCCAAGGTTGGCCCACAGGTTGGTCTGGCGGCCCGCGCGGAACCAGATCCCCGGCTGCAGCTTGCGCTCGACAACCTGGTTGGCCTGCTGGTCCAGCCGATTATCCGACAGGGTGCGGATCTCGTGCACGCCCAGGTGCGCTTCGAATTCGTACAGTTCCAGCTCGGCGCCGCCAAGCGCCAGCGTGCGTCCGCCCAGCCGGCGGTTGAGATTGATGTCGGTCTTGAGCACGCCCGCCTGCGGCACAAAGCCGTTGTCGTTCACAAATCCGGGCGTAATCGCCTCCAGCTGCAACTCGTTCCACCAGGCGTCGCTGATGCTGGTGAATTTGCCGAGCGCGTAGCCGCCGTGGCGCGTGGCCACGCGGGCGCTGCGCGCCACCGGCTCTTCCACGAAGCCGGCGCTGGTTTGCGAGTGCATCAGCAGCCACAAGGCCTGCTGGCCTTCGCCGCGCCACTGGCCGTCGAAACCTGCCACCTCGTTGCTGCCGGCGTCGCCATAACCGCGCTGCGAGACGAACGCGCCCATCACCGAGTGCTCGCCATGCCAGCGCGCGCGCACCATGCTGGCCAGCGTGCGCCGGGTTTGCGCGTATTCGGCCGTCTCGTAGACGCCGCCGCGCAGCACCACGCCGCCCTCCTGGTCGCGCAAGCTCATGGCGGTGGCGTCGGCGCCGGCGTCGCGCCAGGTGGCGCGCAAGCCCCATTCCGGGTCGGCCACGGTGCGCGAATAAAATGCCGACAGCGGCAATCCCAGCACGTCCGCGCTTTCGAGGAAAAAGCCGCGTTTCTCCGGCAGACTCAGGGCGATGCGGCTGGCGCCCGACGACGTGGGTTCGTCGATTTCCACCTGCGAGAAATCGGGATTAACGGTGGCGTTGAACACCCAGTCGGCGCGCGGGCGGGCATTGATCTCCAGTCCCACGCTGGCGCGGTCGCCGCGCTGGCGGCCCGATTCATCGCGGTCGCGGTTGGAACGCATGGTCAGTTCAGGCTTGAGTTCCAGAAAGCTGCGGTCGCGCACCGCCGCCACCGTGTCGCCCATGCTGCCCACGTCCTGCAACAGCGCGATGTGGCTCAGCGAGCCGCTTTTGAGCGGGGTGCTGGTGAGCAGCAGGCCGTCGGCGTGCGGCACGCTGCGCTCGACCATCACGCGCCAGGTCTTGCCGTCGGCGTAGGGAAAGCGCAGGTTCGACAGCGGCCAGCGAATCTCCATGGTATAGCCGTCGGCCAGCCGCTTGACTGCAGCGTCGATCGGAAAGTCCGGCCCCAGGTCCGACTCGTCGAGATCCGCGCGATAGATGCCGTCGCTGAACACGCCGGCGATATTCACGCGCACGAATTGCGCCGCGCGGCCATGTCCCGTGGGGTCGAGCCACACGCCGATGAAATCCTGGTCCAGGCTCACCTTGTCGCGCCGCGTGAGGGTGCCGCGCATGCGCTCCGGTGCGTCGTCCCAGGCGCGGATGCCGAACACCAGCGCGCCATCGTCGATCAGCAGTTGCACCGTGGTGCGCAGGTTGGCCGGCGCCGGCTTGCCGTCGGCCGGCAAGAATTGGTGGAAGGCGTCGAACACGGGGGCGGCGCGCCACGCGTCGTCATCGAGCGCGCCATCGATGCGCAAGGTGGCGGTGCGGTCGGCCAGCATGGCTGGCAATGGCGGAACGCGCTGGTGGCGTTCGTCCTGCTCCACGGCCGCCACATCGCCGGCGGCAAACATGGCAGCAAAGCCTGCCATGCAAAATACCCTGAAAATTGAGTCCACTATCGCCCCTGTTTTGTGCGCAGCAGTTTACCGCAGCAAGATGCTTTTTTGAGAACTATTTTTGAGAAGATCGTCCACGCTAAATTCTGTCGAAGCGCGCGCATAACATCACCTGTTCGCCACCCTTGCTGCTATATTCAGCGTTGCCTCCAACTTGCCGGAATCCGCATGACACGCCTGCCCCTTCTGCTTGCCGCCAGCGCCGTACTGGCCGGCTGCGCCACCGCTCCAGTACCGATGACCGACTTCACCGCCAACTCCGGCCATCCGCGCGCGCCCGAACAACTGGCGGTCACGTTCGAGCATGCCGATGTGACGCTGCGCGTCGATCCTGCCACGCAAAGCATCAGCGGCGACACCGTGCTCACCTTCACTGCTACTGCGCCGCTCACCCGCATCGCGGTGGAACTCGACCGCAACCTGCCGATCGACGGCGCCAGCGTGGACGGTGTGGCCTTGCCGGCAGCGGCCATCAGTAATCCCGACGGCCGCCTGTACCTCACCTTGCCCAAGCCCCTGCTGGCGGGCGAGCGCACCACCGTGCGCATCCGCTACCACGGCGTGCCGCACGTGGCAAAGCGGGCGCCGTGGGACGGCGCCTTCGTGTGGGCCAGGACTGCGGACGGCCAGCCGTGGGTTGCCACCACGGTGGAGGGCGAAGGGTGCGATCTGTTCTGGCCCTGTATCGATCACCCGATGGGCAAACCGAAACTGATCGACCTGCACATCACGGTGCCGTCTCCCCTGGTCGTCGCCGGCAACGGCGTGGCCACCGGCATGACGGAAAAAGACGGCTGGCGCACCTACGACTGGCGCGCCAAAAATCCCAGCACCTACGGCGTGTCGCTCAACATCGGACCATACGAGGTGCTGGCGGGCGATTACGTGAGCCGCTACGGCAATACCATCCCGCTGCGCTACTGGTACCTCAAAGGGGACGCGGAAAACCGCAAGAAGGCGCAGGGACTGTTCGACGAATTCACGCCCATGCTCGACTTCTTCGAGAGCCGCATCGGCCCTTACCCGTTCGGCGACGAAAAAATGGGCGTGGTCGAAACCCCGCACCTGGGCATGGAACACCAGACCATCAACGCCTATGGCAACAAGTACCTGAAGTCGCCGTACGGTTACGACTGGCTGCTGCACCACGAGCTGTCGCACGAATGGTTCGGCAACCAGATGACCAACGCCGACTGGGACGACATGTGGCTGCACGAAGGCTTCGGCAGCTACATGCAGCCGCTGTACCTGCAGTCGCTGCGCGGCGAGATGGCGTTCCAGGCCGAGTTGTTCAAGCAGCGCCAGGTCATCGCCAACAAGGCGCCCATCGTCAGCGGCAAAACCCAGCGCATCCAGGATGTGTACGATGCCGATAAAGGCGGTCCTGGCAACGACATCTACGTCAAGGGTTCGCTGATCCTGCACACGCTGCGCAACCTGGTCGGCGACGACGCCTTCTTCCGCGCCACGCGGCGCATGGTCTATGGTACCGACACGCCGGTGCCGGGTCAGTTCCAGCCGCGCTGGAGCAGCACCAAGGAATTCATCGGTATCGCCAACGAAGCGGCTGGCCGCGACCTGGGCTGGTTCTTCGACGCCTACCTGTACCACGCCGCGCTGCCCGAACTGGTCGAGACGCGCACCGGCGACCAGCTCACGCTTCGCTGGCAGCTCAAGGACGGCGGCGCCTTCCCGATGCCGCTCGAAGTACGCGTCAACGACCGCATCGAGAAGCTGCCCATGACGGACGGCCAGGGCGTGCTGACGCTGCCGCCGCGCGCGCTGGTGACCATCGATCCGTATTCGCGCGTGCTGCGCCGCGCTGCGCACATCGAGGCGTGGCAAGCCGACGAAGCGGCGCGCAAAAAGAGCAAGGCCGCCAAGTGAACGCGCGCCTGCTGGCGGTCCCGCTACTGGCGCTCGTGCTCAGCGCCTGCGATCCGCACTACAACTGGCGCGACTACCGCAGCAAGGACGCGCCGTACAGCGTGCTTTTGCCCGGCAAACCGGCAACGCACGCGCGCGATGTGCGACTGGGTGAGCTGCCGGTGCGGATGACGATGACGGCGGCGGAAGTGGACGACGTGGTATTCGCCGTGGGCAGCGCCGAGTTGACCGACGCGGCGCAGGCGCCGGCCGCGCTGCTGGCCATGCAGACCGCGCTGGCGCGCAATATCGGCGCCACCATTACGAGCCAAAGCACCAGCCAAGCCACCGTTGCCGACGGTGCGCTAACGACCGTCAGCGTCGAAGCGAAAGGCATGCGCAATGGCCAGCCTACGCTGCTGATCGGCCGCTTCATCGCGCGCGATCGCCGCGTGTACCAGGTGGTGGTGATGGGCGCCGAGCGCCATATCGCGCGCGAACAGGTGGCGACCTTCCTCGACTCGTTCAAGCTGCAATGAACAGAAATAGTTTGAAACAATTTGCTCACTTAGAGTTGGCTTAACTGTTAGGTTTGCCTCTTCCAAACATTCAGAAATGAATTAAAGTGGTCTTACGGCGTGCCCGCCAACGAGAGCCGGCGCACCGCACTGTCCAACAAAATCAAGAGGCGCATCATGTTAATCACGTTCAAAACCCGCTACAGCCCTGAAGTGTTGATGTACCAGGAACATGCCCAACGCATCCTCGACCTGCTGCACAAAAATCCCACGCGCGGCGTGATCACGGCCACCGAAGCGGCCGAGGCGCTGTCGGTGCTGGAAGACCAGGTGGCCGAAAGCAAACTGCATCCCGAAACCGATATCGAATACGACATCCACGCCCACGAGCGCGAGGAAGGCGAGACGGTCGAACATGCGCTGGCCCAGCGCGTGGGCTTCGCGGCACGCGCCTATCCGCTGGTGGAGATGCTGCGCCTGGCAAAGCAGGAAAACCAGCCTATCGTCTGGGGCGTATAAACATCAATCGCCGTTCAGGCTGGCCTGTAACGGCAGGTCGATGGTAAACCGCGTCCCCACGCCCACGGCGCTGTCGACGCGGATCGCGCCATCGAGCAGCGAGCTGACGATGTTGTAGGTGATGCTCAAGCCCAGGCCATTGCCGCCCTGCCCCAGCTTGGTGGTGAAGAACGGATCGAAGATCCGGGCCTGGTGTTCCAGCGTGATGCCGCAGCCGTCATCCTCGAATACGATACGCACGTTTTCCGTCCCCACCCGTACCGCCCATAACCGGATCAAGCCATCTTCGCGGCTGTCGAACGCATGCAGCAGCGCGTTGTTGATCAGGTTGATGATCACCTGGCCATAGGGACCGGGGAAGCTGTCCATCTCGATATCGTCCGGCATTTCCAGCACCATCCGGTGGCCGGCCTTGCGGATCTGGTTTTTCATGGTGGTGACGATTTCGGCGCTGGCCTGGTGCAGATTGAAGCGGCGCCGCTTGGCGCTGGCCTGGTCCACCGCCACCTGTTTAAAACTGTTCACCAGTTCCGCCGCGTTGTGCAGGCTGCGCATCAGCAGCGTGGACGCCTCGCGCGACGCCTCGATGTAGTGCTTAAGGTCCGAGCGGCGCAGCGCGTTGTCGGCGTGGCGCGCTTCAATATCGGTGGTCTTCGCTTCCAGTGTGCTGGCGATCACCAGGCTGTTGCCGATCGGCGTATTGAGTTCATGGGCGACGCCGGCCACCAGCGATCCCAGGGCCGCCAGCTTTTCGCGCTCCACCAGTTGCTGCTGCGCGTCCTGCAACTGGCGGTACGAATCGGCGTTGGCGAACGCCACCGCCACGTACGAGGCCAGCGTGGTCAGCATGTCGAGATCGATGCGCTGGTAGGCATTGGCGCGGTAGCTGTGCACCGTGATCACGCCGCGCACCTGCCCCGACACCGAGATCGGCACATAGATCAGCGAGCGCGGCTCGGATGGCAGCGAACCGTCTTCCAGGGTGCCCATGTGCTCCGCGTCCGACACCAGCGTCAGGTTGGCAATATAGCGCGGGTAGTCCTGTTCCAGGTCGTTGATGAACACTTCCTGCGCATGATTGATGCACCATACGGCCAGCTGGTTCGGCTCCAGCATGCTGCGGGTGTAGGGCGTATAGCGCTTGCCCTTTTCCATGGCGAACGGGTACTCGATCAGCTCCTGCTCCGGGCGATAGATGCCGATGCCGAACACGCTGGCGTCCATCAGCGCATGCACCTGCTGGTACAACATCGACATGATCGCCTCGCTATCGAGGTTGGCGGTCAGGCGGCGGCCGATATCGGACAGCAGCGAGATATTGCGGTGCGCCAGTTCCACGCTGTCCTTTTGCCGCTCCACTTCGCGCTTTTCGCGTTCGACCGATTCCTTCTGCTGCACCAGCTCGCGGGTGCGGCCGATCACTTCGTTTTCAAGCGTGTGCTTTTGCCGCACCAGCCGCCGGATGCGCAGGCGGAACAGCAGATAGCCAAGTCCCACCGCCAGTGCCAGGACCAGCAGGCGGAACCACCACTGCTTCCAGAACGGCGGCGTAATCACCACTTCCAGCGCCACCGGCTCGCTGGTCCAGACGCCATTCTTGTTGGCCGCGCGCACCCGGAATACATAGCGGCCGGGATCGAGGTTGGTGTAGGTGGCAACGCGCCGGCTGCTGTCGGCATACACCCATTGCGGATCGAAGCCCTCGAGCTGGTAGGCATAGGCGTTGCGCTGTGGGTCGGCGAAATGCATGGCGGCGAATTCGATCGAAAACATGGCGTCGCGCGGTCCCAGCGTGACCGCTTGGGCGGCATCGAGCGGCCCCTTCGGCAGCACGTCCTCGCGCATGATGGCGGTCAGGATCGACTGGTTGAAAATCGAGAAATCGGTGATCGCCACTTGCGGCGGCATCGGGTTGTCGTGGATGCGCAGCGGATGGAACGCGGTCATGCCGGTGATGCCGCCGAAGTACATGGTGCCGTCGGGGGCCTGGTAGCCGGAGCCGGCAAAATAAGAACCGTCCAGCAGGCCATCCTTGGCAGTGTACTGCTTGAACACGCCCGTCGCCGGATCGAACATGTCAATGCCGCTCGTGCTGCTGATCCATAGCCGGCCCTTGGCGTCGCCCAGGATGGCGCCAACCGGATCGGACGAACGGCCTTCACGCACCGGATAGTAACGGAACCTCAACTGGCCACCAGGCCCCGCTTCGGCCTTGCACAGGCCGGCGCCGGTACCCACCCACAAGCCACCCGCAGCGTCTTCATACAAAGACTGCACACGCTGGTGGCACAAGCTGCCGGGCTGCCTGGGCTGGTGGCGATAATGATGGAATTTTCCAGTCTGGCGATCAAATCGCTCCAGGCCATTCTCGGTACCGATCCACAACACGCCGGTATGGTCCTCCAGCAGCGCCCTGACGCGGCCGTCGATGCTGTCCGGATTGCCAGCAGCGTAGCGGTAGGTGGTCACCGCCAGCGTGTGGGGATCGACGCTGTGCAGGCCCGCGCGGGTACCGATCCAGATCTGGCCAGTGCGGTCGACCATTATCCGCTGCACCGAGCGTGACGTCGGGTCGCCGTCCAGCGTCAGCCGTGTATAGCGCCCGCTGCCCGGATCGCGCCACGCCACCCCGGCCTCGCTGCCCACCCACAGGCGGTCCTGGTGGTCGGTGGCCACGGTAAGCAACTGGTTGCTGGGCACGCTCGATGGATTCCCGGTATCGGTGTGCCAGATTTCGCTGGTGCCCCGGGCCGGATCGAGACGGGTCAGGCCGTTGCCAGTGGCCAGCCACAGCTTGTCGCCACCGGCACTGGCAATCGCGCGCACCTGGTTGTTGCTAATGGCGGTCAACACGCCGGCGTTCTCGGTGTAGCGCTCGAATCCGCCGCTAAGCAGGTCTACCCGGTTCAGGCCACTGTACCAGTTGCCGACCCATAGCGTGCCGGTGCGGTCCTGGTACAACGCGCTGATCTCGTTGTCGGAAATACCGTTCCTGTCGAGGCTACTGGCGCGGTAGTGATGGTATTTCACGCCGCCACCCTGTTTACCTTGCTCACCCGGTTCGGGGTCGCGGCGCAGCAAGCCGCCATCGCGCAAGCCCACCCACTGGTGTCCCTGGTCGTCGTGCAGCATGGCAGACACCCGGCGCGTGGCGAAGATCTCGGCGCCATCCAGCGGCAGTTGTACCGCGGTATCGCCGTCCAGGCGCCAGGTTTGCAGACCAGTGAGGCCGGCCGCCCATATCCGGCCATCGGGGCCCAGGTCCAGCACGGTAATATTGTTCGATGGCGCTGCCACCGCCTGCGGCGTCAGGTGGCGAAACTTGCTGGCGCCCGCCGGCAGCAGCGCCAGTCCGCTGGCGGTACCCACCCACAGGTTGCCGCGAGAATCGCGTACCACCGCGTTCACGCGATCATCGGGAAGCGACCCGGCATCGCCGGGCACGTGGCGCAGCGCGCGCATCGATCCGGTAGCGATATCGAAGTGCTGCAAGCCGGCACTGGTCGTCAACCACAGGCCATCCTTGCCATCGCCAATGATGCCAGTGATCGAAAGGTTGGCCGAAGCGGTGGAGTGGTGAATGAAATCCCGGGTCGCCCGGTCAAAGCGATCGAGACCACCCTTGGTACCGACCCACAACTGTCCGTGGGCGTCTTCAAACAGCGCCTGGATGTAATTATCGACAAGGCTGCCGGGATCGGAAGGATTGTTCTTGAAGGTGGTGATACGGTAACCGTCATAACGGTTCAAGCCGGCCTGGGTACCGATCCACAGGTAGCCGTGGCGGTCCTGCAAAATCCCGGTCGCCGTCTCTTGCGACAGTCCGTCTTCCACGCCGAGGTGATCGAAGCGCAAACTGAGCGGCGCGGCCACGGCGCATGCTGCCAGCCAAAGCCAGGCAAACAAAATGGCCAGACGCGTTGCGCGATTTAACATTTTTTTTAACCCCGAATTGAACTTATTGTAATTCAGAAATATCGGAGCAAATGAAAAAAGCCCCACCAGCGTTGTTTGCTGGTGGGGCTTTTAGTAATAACTAGCCTGACGATAACCTACTTTCACACTGGTTGCAGCACTATCATCGGCGCAAAGTCGTTTCACGGTCCTGTTCGGGATGGGAAGGGGTGGGACCGACTTGCTATGGTCATCAGGCAT